>Ga0325405_1000417_pt1 | contig 41131 bp, 18 predicted proteins | sample PopdelMetagenome_21_FD_205663 | JGI IMG/M metagenome (GOLD analysis project Ga0325405, IMG submission 205663) | Populus deltoides microbial communities from Bellville, Georgia, United States - Xylem-Control-R2 | ecosystem: Host-associated > Plants > Phyllosphere > Stem > Wood/Secondary xylem... | reverse complement strand
TTTTTTTTATCTGTTTGAGCATTAAATATTATTAAATTATATTTTCATATTACATTTTTTCTATAGGTTGATATGTGTTTTTATCAATTTTAAAAAACTCTAAACTTGAAATTTTTAAAGATTAAATATAATTTATTAAATGTCATACCAGCCCCTAAAAGTTACATTTATTGAGATTAAGGAAGATGTGGAGGTTATTTTAAGGATATAACCTTGTCTCTGCCTGGATGTGACCTTGAAGCATTGAAGCATGGATCTGTTTTTTATTTCAGGGCTTGGATACCTTTCGGTATTTTAGTAATTTTAACCATTCAAATAAAAAAAAAAATTTGCCTGGTTAGTCAAACAACTCATGCATCTACTCTAAATCTCACGTTTAAAATCTTTATTTTATAAAAAACTTAAATAATTATTTATTTTACATACAAATACAAAAATTTATATCATGATAATTTTAACTAAATATATTTTTTTAATTTATTTTTTAAATGATAACTAGAAAACTATCATAATATTAAAAAACACAGCCAGGCCTGAATCGAAAAGCCTGTAAGATACTCTTGGCATGGTGCTTGACTAGAAGACAAGTTCAGGAAAGTCGTCCTCGAGTTTTTTCTCTTTTCCCTGGAAAGGATGATGAGCTCTTTATTCTCTTGGGATGGGCCCACTGATGGTGGCAGGCTGGACTTGCTATTTTATTGATAGAGAAGAGATCATAATAAATTGAGAACCTTGCGTGACGCTTTTGCCCACGCGTCTTCAACCATGCAACAGCAGCAATGACATGCTTCGGTGAGTTTGGCATTATATTTTGTACGTGATTTTAAAAAAAGTTTATTTTTTTTTTAAATTGATATTTTTTTGATTTTTTAAAATTATTTTGATGTGCTATTTGAAAAATAATTTTTTAAAAGTAAAAAAATATTATTTTAATATATTTAGAATAAAAATTACTTTAAAAAAACAAGTGATGTTCCCCTCGTGATAGCAATTCATGAACACGGCATGGCCCTCTCTTTTTTCCTTCTTGGATTCACTTTGGTGCTTTCATTTCTCAGCCAACCAATCTCAGTCTTCGAGGCCAGAAATACCTTGTAATTCCAATTGCTATGCAGTCAAATGCTCACTTCTGTCTTCTCGCTCAGGATTTCGTTGTAGGAAAATTCATTTATTGCGTGGTTTGTCGCGTAAACAAACAAACACGCCCTTATATTACTTGTTATATTTTTTATATAATTAATGTATTTAGATCATTTAAATCCTAACGCTGCTCGTAAATTTTGTATAAGGTCTGGGTTGTTTTTTATATTCAGATTAACTTTGATGTTTTGATTTGATGTTTAATATATGCTAATCCGTGATGATGATGATTTTTTTTTTAAGGTGGATATATTTTTTATAATTTTATTTAAAAATTAATTATTCTGAAGTAATATATTCACTTCAATTAAATCTATCAATCTATCAATACCATTTATTTTTATAAGGCGTTTGGCAATGCATTTGAAAAGTATTTTTTTAAAAATTTAAAATTTTTTTATTTTAAATTAATATATTTTGATATACTGATCTCAAAAATAATTTTTATAAAATAAAAAAATATTATTGACATACTTTTCTGAGTGTAAAGCACTTTAAAAAACAACAATAATCACATTCCCAAACACGCTATCATGAAAAAATAAATTATTTTACAACTCTCGTCGTCTTTTTTTTTCTTAGAGGATCTCGAGATCACAGTCCAATTTTTTCATTCCTGCGTGAAATTTCACTACCGAACCAACCATTATTACTATAAGTATTGTTAACGCATTTCTTAAAAAAAAAAGATCTTGATATTGAATTTAAAACCAATTGCATAATAAAATGATATTTTTTATTTTATACTGTGATGTGAATGCACTTGATCTACTCGGGTTGACATATAAAACTTATAAGAATAATATTAAAATAAAAAACAAATTGAAAAGCTAAATCTCTAATTAATTCAATGCTCAATGATGAAAATAATAAAAAAGCAACACTAAGTTAAAAAAAAAACACCATGCAATTTCGAGTGAGCCAACCAAACTTGTGACGCTGGTCATGCATGTCATCAAATTCAGTATATTTTTTTATCTTGTATATTATTTTTTTATTTAATAGATTTATATGGCAATAAATTGTTTGCCAGTTTTTTTATAAGAAACTTTTAAAAAAAAAGAAAACCATGGAGGACAAGGACAGATCATTAATAACAAATAATAAAACTATATTTTAACTAAAAAAATACAATACAAACACCCTTATAACATTAAGAAATCAACCTCTCAATTTAGTAAACCAAAAATAGATCCAAATACAAAATCAAACAAAAAAAAATATATTATCCTCAACTTAAATCTTGTTTTCTTAGGTTGTATTAAGGCCCAAAACAACAACCACGAGACTTTCTCCACCTAATGAAACCTGTTAATGTTAATTTTAATTAATTTGATGGTCAAAATTGGTGTCAGCAATGAGCTTCATTTCTCTAGGTCGGAATTCGATGAGCTCTCTCTATCATCTAAAAAAAAAACTGAAAAATGATGGAAAAAAATGTCTCGCGTGAAAATTGAATTTCAAAAAACTTAAAGGATTGGTCACCTGCTAAATTAAAAAGATGGGGTGCTAAACTATTTTGTTTGTGTTTTTTACTTTGGTGTCTCTTAAAAAAATTGAACTAACTATCTATTGTTTTGGGCTTAAAAGGAGTTTGATTGTGCATAACAAAAACCCAAGGACTAAATTGATTTTTTTAAATACTGTTCAAATCTATAATGATTATTGAGAGAGTGAATATTAAATAAGCACATAGTAAAACCGCTATCCCTTTAGTTTACATTTTTTTAATACAATCCTCGAGGATTCCATGACCTTACACGTGGTTTCACAAACAAGAACAAATACATAAAACAAAAAAAAATGTAAATAAACCTTGAAGTCAAATGATGTCGTGCATCAATGAACGCGAGGACATGATATATATATCGCTTTAATGTCATGACGTGCCTCCCTGATTGGCTTGTATTAAAGGATTATATAAACTATATTATAATACCTCGTTTTATAATTTGAGTTTTTAAATTGAGATAATTATTTGATATGATATTAGAGTATTGTTAATCAAAAAATTATAAGTTCGAATCTCACCACCATCTATTTTATTTAATAAAAATTAAACAAAATATAACATAAACTTATACAAATTTCATCCATATTTTTTTTATTATTCCGCATGCATGGGCAGTGGTTAGGACAATCAGACTCCAAAAGCATACAGGAATATAAAAGCACTTCCCTGTTCCTACCTTTTGAATTTCCAAACAATCAAGATTCCATAAACATATAATAAACAGACCAAAATTTGCCTTGATAGAGTAGGTGAAATGTAAAGGTGATCAAAAAGCACAACAAGATCCATATAGTAAAAAGCCAAAATCCAAGGTTTAGAGGAGAGGAATGGAGTCTACTACCCAAATTAGCCACCAATTATTAATTATTTAGGTTTCCAAACTAAGAATATTATCAATCAAGTCATCATACTTAATCAAGGCTATTTGAGCGAGAACAAAAATATCTTGTAGTATGATTTTGCTGAAAGAAATATATACAGCAACTAGTTTATACATTAAGAAATTAGACCCTAGAGGTTTGTATGGTCATTAACTTTAAAACTCGTGAGATTAATTAAGGTGCGTGCAAGTTGACCCAGACATTCACATTAATTATAATAAAAAAAATCAGACAACAATATCACAAAGCTAAAAAAATTCAAAACTCTCCATTGAACATTAAATTAAAGATCGATTTGGTAAAGTGATGAGATGTGGTTTAAAGTTAAAACAATGTTTTACTTGAAATATATTTTTGAAAGTGTTTTGCACTGTATTTATGCAAAGTCTCATTAAATACTATTTTTTTAAATTATAATTATAAAAGTTATCACAATATTAAAACATATCTTAAATGTTTTATGCATGAAACCTGTAAATGTTAAACTTCTCTCAAGAAAATATCATGCGGACAGCAAATATAATAAAAATCACATTACTAATCCTAACTATATATCAATACAATCGATGAAAACATATATAAAATTTATTTAGAAATGTGATTGTGGTTATTTTTTAAAGTACTTTTCTTGTCGAAATATATTAAAATAATATATATATATATATTTTAAAAAAATTATTTTAAAAATCAACGAATCAAAATGATTCAAAATATATTAAAAAAATATTATGGATAAACGTTGAATTAAGAGGTAAAGTCCCACCACTCCATAACTCAGACTCTGAGGTAATAACATAACATCTTTTGTTCATATCTTTCTATTCATGATAAAATATCTTGAAGAAAATTAAAAGTTCCACGTTACAAATCTGTGTTGATCGATAGGTGAAGGACTCAATTGATAAAATAGTTTGTTTGAGGACTACATTAAGAATCAATTAAAGGTAGAGAGATTACTTTAAGGTTTCCCCCAGAAGAATACCCCTCGTAAATCCTCGTATTCACGTGCTAAAATGCGCCACCTTCACATTCTTTCTTCCCTCCCTCCTCTTTAGAAAAACTATTATTTCTTGTCGCTATCACTCTCTGCTGTACTTGATTTCGTGTTCACCTCTTACTGCGATTATTTTTATTTTATTTATTGCATCTTTTACTTTTGTTTTAACTTGGTCTTCCTTAAAACAGTTTAAAGCTGCAAAGAGAGAGCCATTTCCGGAAAGTTGGAGTGCAGGTTAATAGCATGCACCCTCTTTCTACTTTCAAGCAAATACGGCTGCCACTGCTTCACATTTACAGAGATATAAATTTAAGAGATAGAAAATTTTCTTCTTGTTTTTTGGATTTCTTGATAATGATAGATGGAGATCAGTGGTTTCAATGAAAAGTCGAATGCATAATAGCTACAAGACCACCACCACACTCATGCTTTTCTTCGCGTGCTTTGATGCATCAAAGCTTTCGGTTTTTGCCGTGTCAATAAAAAGCTCTCCTTTTCTGCCCCCACAACTTAAAAAAACTCTATCTAGTCTAGTGAATACCTTTTTGCTGGCTGTCTTCCTTGATTTTGGATTATCAAGGACTCCCCACAAGAGGGTGTTTGTTTCTCTCTTTTGCCCAATTGGATTGGTCCATTAGTGAATTTAAGATTCCTTGACATGGGCTGGTCTTAAAAGTTTAGCTTCTTTTGGAGGAACACAGGCTTGTGATTTTAATGCTGTACTTTTTTGTTGTTTGATGGGGGTTCCTGTAATCAAGGGGTTTGAGTTGTTGAGGTAAAGATGGAATTTTTCTATTGAGGTGCTCTGGCTGTGTGGTAGACAGTACTTACCAACACAGAGAAGCAGAAGATGGGTTCTGCTGAAGAGAAAATCAAAACAGGAGGGGTTATTAATGGAGCTCAAACAAATCTGCTCGAGGAAATGAAGCTGTTGAAAGAATTTCAAGACCAGTCTGGTTTGTTTCATGTCACTGAAATCCTTGTTTCTCATAAAAGTTTTGACTTTTTATAATTGTTATCGCTTACGGGCTGAAATGATCCGGTAAAGGATGAGTCTTTAACATGAAGGCTTAACTTTCTGCATAAGTACATGTCCAAAAACAGTGCTCTTTTGTCCAAGTGCGTGTCTTATGTTTTTGATTTTGTTGTGCATGATTTCAGGGACACGGAAGGCAATAAACTCGGAGCTGTGGTACGCTTGTGCAGGTCCGCTAGTTTCCTTGCCCCAGGTTGGAAGTCTGGTGTATTATTTCCCTCAAGGACACAGCGAGCAGGTTTGAATTTATCTCTTTCAATCTTGACCCTTTCTGCCCTTATGATTATTTATCGATACGAAGCACGATCATAAGAGGTTTCTACTGAACTAAATTGCGTTATGGAGGTTGTTCTCTTGTTAAGTGTGATGATTTTTCTTTTTTGACGAACGGGGTGACTTTTCATTTGCAGTGTATCAACCATACAATTCCAAAACACCAACTGATAGTAAATTAGGACTTTATTCTGGGAAGAGTGGGACCATGGTGGTTTTAAAAGAAATTGAAAACCATGATTCCAAGTTTATGGAAGCCTTGTTATGCTGCTGATTATTCAATCTTTGATTTGCTGAACTGATGGACATTTTATTTCCATGTATAGGTGGCCGTTTCCACTAAGAGATCAGCTACTTCACAGATCCCCAACTACCCAAATCTCCCTTCTCAGTTACTGTGCCAAGTTCACAATGTTACCCTTCATGTATGCAATTTTTTCTTCTGATTCTTCTTTGCTTTTCTTTTGATATATATGTACCAGTGTACACTCTTGCCTGTTAGAAGAACAGTTTTTTACCTGTGATTTACCTTTTCCTGATAGGCAGACAAAGATACAGATGAAATCCATGCTCAAATGAGTCTTCAACCAGTGAACTCTGTAAAGCTTAAGCACTGTCAATTCATCGAACTTCTTCCCATTTGTTTATCCCTTCATTCAGCCTCGAAATAAATGAATCTGACCTTCATGTAGGAAAAAGACGTCTTCCCTGTACCAGATTTTGGGCTAAAGCCCAGCAAGCATCCGAGTGAATTTTTCTGCAAAGCTTTGACCGCTAGTGATACAAGTACACATGGTGGGTTCTCAGTGCCACGCAGGGCAGCAGAAAAGCTCTTCCCTCCATTGGTAAGCTAATCTTGCTAATTTGAAATTACTTGCAAGCCTCGATGAAATAGGGAGCTGTTATATTAAATTTTGCTCGTCTCAGGATTACTCAATGCAACCACCATCTCAGGAGCTTGTTGTCAGGGACTTGCATGATAATACCTGGACATTTCGCCATATATACCGCGGTGAGGAGCCATCTGCGTTGTAGTTGTAATTTATTTGACGAAGACCTTATATTTAGAGAACCAGAAGTATGAGTATCTTTGTTCAGTGGAAACTTTGGCCTATAAGATGTTCTTCACCCCTAAAATCTAGTAAAATTAGCCCATAAAAATGATGGCATTTAATTTTTTTTTTGTTTTTACCTGAGCATTGACCTTGTTCTGGCTATATGCTTAATCCTCCTTTCCCTTCCTTTCATGCAGGGCAGCCAAAGCGACACCTTCTTACAACTGGGTGGAGCTTATTTGTTGGTTCAAAAAGGCTTAAAGCAGGTGATTCTGTTCTGTTTATCAGGTAAGTTATACCATTCGAATTCAGATTTTCCTTGGATGCTGCAGAAACTTGTCTTCTTAAATTAGCTTTACAAAAATAACCAATAATTTATCAGGTAAGTTCATTATTTTTATTTTTGAATGAATTCTCAATAGAAAAGAAGCTTCGGTTTTTATTCCAAGTGTTGAGAAGCTCTGCTATGCTATTTGACCGCATTTAATTGTTAAGAAAATTGTGTTAAACAATTAGTCATAGGTAATCTTCATGGATTTTGACAACTCACCATAATGATCTTAAAGCAACTCATCCTCTGTAATTTCAGGAATGAAAAGTCCCACTTGATGGTGGGTGTGAGGCATGCAAACCGTCAACAAACAACATTACCATCATCAGTTCTATCTGCTGATAGCATGCACATTGGTGTTCTTGCTGCTGCAGCTCATGCTGCTGGCAATCGTAGCCCATTCACCATTTTTTACAATCCAAGGTTTGTTAAATTTACAATCAAATCCTACTTGTCTTTGACCTTTGCCCTTTTTATTTTGGTTTCTGACTCTAATTAGTGGTTACTGCTTCCTGCAATTCACAGGGCATGCCCTTCAGACTTTGTCATTCCATTGATTAAATTCCGGAAAACTGTATTTGGGACTCAAGTCTCAGTTGGTATGAGATTTGGAATGATGTTGGAGACAGAAGAGTCTGGAAAACGCAGGTCATATTCTGAGTTCTGAGTCCTCTTACATCTTTAATTATGCGGGTATAGGTAACGCATCTGCACGAATAACAATCATGAATTTCAATCAACTGCTTAATTCATTAGGTAACCCCATTTAGATTTCTGCATCGTGACAAGGACAGAAGCACATTCTATTTTTTCTGCGAAGTTCAAGGTCATCTATGTTTTAATTCCATGCTCAGGGCTCTGAACATTTATCTGTCTTAATGTTTATTATTAACTGTCTGTAATCTATTCCACAGATATATGGGCACAATAGTTGGTATTAGTGACTTAGATCCACTGAGGTGGCCTGGTTCTAAGTGGCGGAATCTTCAGGTAGATTAGGCTACTTGTTGATCTGGCCAAATCATTTTCTTTTGCAGTGATGTTAGTATTATGTTATTGTTTCTCTGCTTCGCCAATTTGCCATTGATTTTCATATCTGTCTTACAAACAGGTAGAGTGGGATGAGCCTGGGTGTTCTGATAAGCAGAACAGGGTTAGTTCTTGGGAAATTGAGACTCCTGAAAGTCTCTTTATTTTTCCCTCTCTGACTTCTGGTCTCAAACGACCCTTGCAGTCTGGATTTTTAGGTGAGCATTTTGCTAGTTTTTTTTTTCCGGTTAGGAAAACTTGTTGAAAATTCATTTTATGCTGTTTGTCCTTCCAGGAGATGCAGAATGGGGGGGTTTGGTAAAAAAGCCTCTTGCATTGCTTCCAGGGAGTGGAAATGCAAGTCTTCCATATGCTTCAATGTCAAACATATATTCTGAACAACTGATTAACATGCTAATGAAACCTCAAGCTGTTAACTATCCTGGAATCTGTGGAACTGCACTACCAGAAGTATCTGCTGTGAAGGTGGCTTCATTAGATGTTAAGAACATGCAGGCAGCAATTAATCAGACGCCTCAGCTAAACCAGTCAGGAATTACGCCCATAGAAAACCAAAACTATTCCCAGATCTGTCTAGACCAATCCAATGCCATGAACTCATCTTCATCAAAAGCAAATGTAGCTGGGAAGTCACTTTCTTTGAGCAAAGTTGAAAATCAAGCGTCAGTTGGAGTTGTTGATGGGAAATTCAAAATAGAACCTGAGCATTTGCCAGATCAGTTAAGCCAGCCAACCTCAACAGGAGAGTGCATTGTGCAAAAACCAATCTCGTGTCCTATGATTCAGCAGAATGCCACAAATCATCTGGTGTTCCAAAATCAGAATCAGGGCCAGTCACAATTACAAGCCAGCCTCTGGCCTATGCAGGCACTTACAGAGTCATCGCAACTTAATTCCCAACAGATCCGTGCATCTCTAGCTGATGCCACTACACCAAACTGCTCTCTTCCATTTCTAGATGCAGGCGAATGGATATCACATCCAATGTCTATTGACAGTATGTATAGATCAGGACCGTTGTCTATGTTTGGATTACAAGATCCCTCTTTACCTTTTATGCATCAAGATGCGTGGGATCATCAGATGAGCAATTTGAGAATTTTATCCGAAGCGAACCAATTGATTCCTTTGGCTCAGCAAGAGCCATGTAGCTTCAACTCAGGTGCAGTGAAGGATTCATCTGACGAGAGCAATGATCAAAGTGGAATTTATGGTTCTCTTAACATTGATGCTAGCAATGGTGGTGGTTCTGTGTATGATCGGTCTGTCTCAAGTGCTATTCTAGATGAGTTCTGCACATTAAAGGATGCTGATTTGCAGAATGCTTCAGATTGTCTAGTTGGCAACCTCAGCTCAAGCCAGGATGTTCAGTCTCAGATTACCTCAGCAAGCCTAGCAGATTCCCAAGCTTTCTCACGGCAAGACTTTCCTGACAACTCAGGTGGCACATCTTCAAGCAACATTGAATTTGATAATAGCAATCTGCTCCAGAATAACTCATGGCAGCAAGTAGCCCCACGTGTGCGCACATATACCAAGGTATGCATGATTGTGTTGTAAATAAAAGATCTTTGGTAACAATCTGCTTGGGTCATATACATCAGATTATTAGCATAATTATTCCAAAATGGAAGACTTTATCTAGTAAAATCATACCTTAAACGTTACCTTCAGGTTTTTAGTCTCTGCATGTTTGCGTGTGAGATTGAGGGCATTTGGATGTTTTTTTCCCATGATTTTATTACATTTCATTTACTCGAATGTTGGGTGCTAACATTGTTTATGGTTTACAGGTTCAGAAGACAGGGTCTGTTGGGAGGTCAATTGATGTCTCAAGTTTCAAAAATTATGAAGAACTATGCTCCGCTATTGAATGCATGTTTGGACTTGATGGGCTGCTAAATAACCCTAAAGGTTCTGGGTGGAAATTAGTATATGTGGACTACGAGAATGATGTTCTACTCATAGGTGATGATCCTTGGGAGTAAGTGTCATTTTGCCCTTTCCAATTTCTTGCTGGTTTGCTTGTGGTTATATATTCTTTGTGTGTAGATAGCAAAGAAGTCCTTTCTATTTCAAGGCCTAAGTTTGATGTGCTTGTGCAGGGAATTCGTTGGCTGTGTTCGCTGCATTAGGATTCTGTCACCTTCAGAAGTTCAGCAGATGAGTGAGGAGGGAATGAAGCTTCTCAACAGCGCCAACATCCAAGGCATCAATGCCCCCATCACAGAGGGTATCCATGCTTGATAAAACTTCTTCAGCTAAGTCATGCCCCCTCGCAACTAAATGGACGTTTTCCCACCTGGTGGAGAAGAACGTTATCGGAATGGTTCCTCCCCTGTTCAAACCTAAAGCAAGCTTTCCCGGCGAACTTATTTCATATCTCACCCTAGCGGTGAGGGTGAGTCATGTGGGCACTTCCAATTCAGCCTCCACTTTGTCCAGGTCTATCCTGATATATGATTAGATATGTATGTTAGTTGAACTTATTATAATTAATGGGATGATGGATTATACATTCTTCTACAGAAGCCCAAGACACTACTACTAGCTTATAATATATTAACATGGTAATTAAGAGATATGTCTGTGTTGCTTTGCTTAATACATCACTTGAGTATAGTAACTCGGGCTAGGTCTTGGAAGTTTCCAAAAAATAACTCTTTTTTGGTGTGAAAAATAGGATGCTTATAGGCCATCGCAAACTCTTGACAGGGTACGTTGTGCCTACAAAATCTACATCACTGTATGGCACGGTTGATTTAGTTAAGGTTTTGTTTAATTTTAAGAAGAATTTTAAAACTATATTGTTTTAATTAATCAAAATTAACCTGAGTTAATTATGACTGGAGTATTGAATTAGGTTAGGTTTAGAGCCTAACTCCTTTTGAGCTACCATTTTGAGCTAACTATAGGCTATTAGGTGGGCCTAGGACTGCCGAACCAGTTGGAAATCGAAGTATTTCCCCTGACAGGACAGTAGCAGTTAATATCTTGCAGATAAGGTATTAAATTATCAAGTTGGAGGAGCTTCAAAATTTCTAAAAAGTCCCGCCGTCGATTCATACATTGGCAGAAGAAAATTAAAGCAAAGCAAGGAAAAGAACCATACAGCATTGATTATACATCACCTCAACGTTTGAAACCACTTGTGATGGACGGTGAAAAGGAGTAAATATGGTAAAACTCCTACGTCCCTCCCCTTATGGAAAAGCCAGCAAATTATATCCAAAAAGCCAGCTCCAGCTGCCATCTGCCCACAGCATCTTTTTAACCTACCAAGAGAAACCAGACTCGGAGGGTTCACAGATGATTTAGTAAATTTCATTCATTACAGGACACCTGAGAATTAATGGTCTTCCTAGAATAGTTAGCTTGCAGGGCCATGCTTTTTATTCTGTTCATGTATTCCATTGCTATATATTCAACTGCAATGGACAAGTGCACTTATCCAAGGGATTGCCCAAAAGCGCCGGACCATCGTACCCAATCCAGAAGAGGGAAACACTAATATTTGGATCGGGATAAAGGCCTGTTTAGAAACGAGGTTGCAGCAACCAGTCGTTCCTAAATGAATTATGTTTTTCATTTGGAAACACATGAGAATAAGAGGTCAAGTTCAAGTTTAGCCCCGTAACTTTTACCTCCTCTTTCCTTACAAAATTATCAAACGAGGCTAAGGGAGGTTAATTGTTAAAGAATTTACCATTTAGCTCGCTTTAACTCTAAAGCCAAACACAACTCTGAAATGAAGGGAACAGCTTGTGCACATACAAGAATGCAATGCCACTGCCACAAAGATGAATTGGAATATTGTCAATATCCGTTTGCGAAAGGATACCAAAATCTTCCCTACGAATCAATATCTTAAAAGTGATTATCATGTTTCCCTATAACTAAAATCTAGAACTAGTACTTCCTAGTTCCAAGCATTATTACATTCATATGCTCTTGACTTCCCCAATGAACTCTGGTACTCACATATCAAGTAGTCGGTCTGCTAAAGAGAAAAGTAGAAGGTAAGGAACAAGCCAGAAACTAGGTGAACGCAAGTCAAGACTTGTAACCACCGGTTAAGCCACTCCCCTTATCATTACCTAAGACAGTTTCCCAATTAGAACCCATGAAGATGGATAGTTATCAAATTCAAACTTGGAACTGCAATGTGAATGGAAAGAAACATCACGAACTTGCACTTTAAAGATGGATAGTTATTATACACTGAATTTTCCATTTCCTAACATTTCTTTTAGCTTGGATAGTTAACTCCCCTAAAATACAGTAAAAGATAAACCAGTTACTAGATTACAAAGCACAAACATCATCTCCTAATGCTGGTTTACAGTTGAGAGAAGTAATAATCGATGCACTTATTGCATGTTGAAACGAATTTAAGAAAATGTTTGAGTCGATGAACTCACACAAAATGCTGTGTGAACAAAGCTAGAAATGGAAGCAAAACTCTCACCTCTTTCAGTTTCCTGTAAAAACTCCAGTAATCATCACACTCTTGCTGGCTTTTGTAGTACGGCAGACAAATAAACTTCTGATTTCCCTGACCCAGCTGTGTCTATCTTCTCTCCCACAACCCATTTCAGCTTCTTATACCCAAACCGCTCAATCAGTCGAGTCAAAGCTGTCTTCTTCTCATCATCTCCACAGTAGAAGTTATCCAACCAAAACAATCCACCAGCCCTCAGAATTCGATCGATGTCAAACATTAGGAACTCCAGTTTTTCAGGTTTGTCCCCTCCATCCAATCCACTAGAAGCATGAATTAAATCGAAAACATTGTCATAGAAAGGGAACCTGTGATCTAAACTCAAATACAAAGGGAAAAGCCCTCTTGCTGCAATAAATTCACTAAATGGAGCATCCACATTCAAAGTATTAGTAATCACAGTCACATTTCTCTCTGCCATCCTAGCAGCAAAAGTCCCAGACCCACCACCAATATCAAATCCAATTCTAATTCCCCCACTTGCTAAAGCTAACACATCATCAATGATAAAATCATTCTTGCCTCGAGCTTTAACAAACCTTTGAGTCTCATAACCACTAGTAATATTAAAGCAACCAACACAATCCCTGCTCAACTTCTTTCTATTCAAGCACTCAAGATTCTTGCAACCAAGACCACTCCAAGTTAAAATCTTTTCACTAACAGGTTTCCAAAGAGAAACAGGAAAGCGATAAAGACCCACCTTTTGAACAGACTTTGCAAAGCATCTCCTTCTGGGCAAAGGCTCGCATCCACGCAAAATCAACTTCTGGCCAAGGCTCCAATCACCAGGACAGGGCCCAGAAACCTTGTAAGCCATATACTGAGACAACAAGTCTGCAGATTTCTCACAAGAATGACCCACAGAAGCCACCATTTCAGTGATCCCAGTTCTTGAATCTTTGCCAAGAGGGAGTTGATGGTGTTGCAAAAACAATTTGAGCTCACTTGCAATATTGGGCCTTGAAATATCCATAGTTTCATAGCCCGAAAGCTCTTTCTCCATCCCGGCAAGCTTTTTTTGAGAAGCAGCGATCTCTCTTAGTATTAAAGAGACATGCTCAGAGATCAAAGATATATTTTTATGGGGATTGTGAAAGAGGTGAGTTTGATGGTCTTTTGGAGAAGATGTGAAGGCATATAATGCAAAAAGATTAGTGGTTAGTACAGAGAAGAGCATAAGAATGTTCACTGCTGATGAACAGAAACTTGCTCTCTTGAATCTGGCTGTTCCATCTCCTATTTTTAGCGACACTGATCCCATATTAGCCTCTTCTTCACAGAGAGGGAGGGAGGGAGTGAGGGAGGGAGAGAGTGTCTGTGTAAGTACTCGGAGAATGATGTTTGTGAAGTGAAGCAAGTTGTGAGATTTTTTAGTGCTTGATTAGTTAGGACACAGCAGCTTTGGGGAGCAGGTTGTTGGTTGCAGTTATTATTTTATGTGTTCGTTAACTGTGAATATGTTTTTTAAAAATATATATATTTTTAAATATATTAAAATAATATTATCAACCATTTAAAAACAGAAACTATATGACGCAAAACTGCCACTAATACGATTTTTATCAATGATCTCAATATTTTTAATATTTTTGGACTGGTTTCCCTAAGCCAAAATTAATTGATTTTTTTTATTTATTTTAGATTTTAGGACATTTGAATTCATGAATTCTTTTTAACATTTTCTTTCTAAATTTGAACAGGGTAATGATGTGAAAAACAGATCTATCTTTGTTGCTTAAAAAAAGTGTTTAATTAGTTCTCTATTTGCAGTTGGTGACTTTAATTAATGCGGGCAAATGAAGATTAATCTTAATCTGATTTGAATGGATCCATTAATTTTTTTAAACAAAAGCAATCATCTTGTATATCATTGGCTGATTTTTTTCTACCTTGGTAAATGTTAAAAGATGGCATTGTTAAAAGAGGGGAAAGGTGTGGGAGTGGTCTAAAATAGGAGTTGAGTGGGACACAAGATGACTTAGATCTGAGCATTAAGGTAAGGAGTAGAACTGGTCCGGATCTGTAAAGAGATTCCTTTTTCATTGGGCAATCTGGGCCCTCCACGTGTTCACACAAGGGATGGAATGCTCTCACTCAGGAGCTTATCACAGTCCGTAGAGCAGTCTCGGTAAAGGAACGTTATGATACCATGGTCAAGGTCATCGACCTCACTCTATTTCTTTAATTGTCAAACACAAACCGTGTTTGTTGTTACAGTAATAATTATTTTTTAAAATATTTTTTATTTAAAAATATATTTAAATAATATTTTTTTATTTTATAAAATATATTTTAAACATATAAAAATATTAATAAAAAAATTCAAAAATTTAGAAACACGGCCAGTCACGTTCCCATAGACGAACAATTGGGCCGAGGCATTAGCATAGTGCATCTTGGAACGACATGTCACCCCCAGCTAATTTCATTTGTAAACGACCTCGCTGCAGTTAAAACGGTAAAAATTGCCAATCTAAATTCATCTGACCTGTTTATTTACTCGCTGAAAAGTTGTTTTTTTAAAAAGTAATTTTTGAAAAAATAAATTTTAAAAAATTAAATTATTTTTTAATATTAGTAGTGTAATAAAAAATAAATTGAAAAATACTTTCCAGTATTTGATTATGTCATGAAAAATAAGCTGGAAAATAATTTATTAATGTTTTATTTTTTTCAAGTTTATTAAAATAAAAGGAATAAATCTTATAAATTAAAAAGTTGAATGAGAATGAAATTGAAAAAAATATAATTTCATAAATTATTTCAAATAAAATAAATAATAATCAAAATATCAGAAATTAAATCTAAAAAATTAAAAAATTAAAAGATGAAGAAATTAAAATAATAATAATTAACATTTCATAAATTATTTCAAATAAAATAATTAAAAGAACGAGGACCAAATTTAATAGATAAAAAATTTCAATTAAAAAATAATAAAGAAAAAGTAAATAATAATTATAAAAATAAAGACTAAAATTAATATAAAAATTAAATTCTAAGAGATGAAATTGAAATTGAAAAACAAATAATTTGAGAACCAAATTTGATATAATTAACAAATAATATGACATTTCTAAATTTTTTATAATTTTCAAAAAGTATTTTCCGTTCAAAATAAAAAAAATACTTTTCTGAAAACCAAACTAAATTTTTCTTTAATTAAAAAGGGTTTTTCATTAATCAACTTTTCTAATTGCAATCAAATAAAAAAAAATAAAAAGTAGTTTTTTAAAAATCAAAATAAACACAGAAAACAAACAGTGTTAATTATATCATGAAGGGCCAAACCCAAAATCAAGGAGAAAAAAATTGCAATCAACATTGGGATTTCCAAAACTGCTCGAGAAAAGGGAGGTCGAGTCAAGCTTGAAACCCTAATTTTAGGTGAAGGATGAAAAAAGTGAACAAGTTGACATAATAAATTCCTCATCACGAACGTGGATAGTGATTGATGTTGCACGTGACAAATTAATCAGAAAGCCCCAGAGAACTTTAAGGAAAAAAAAATCGACGAGAGAGAGAACCAAGCTGCAAATATGTCTCCAGGAGAAGAGGACGTAAGAAAAGAACGTCATGTACAAAAGAAACGTGACATAGAGACAGTGTTCGAGTCTTTGAGATGCATGGGAAGACAAACAAAGGCTCGACAGTGCCTACCACATACAGGAAGAAAACGAGTAAAAACAAAAGAAGAGGTCAAGGAACTACTTCGCTCAATGCAAGGCTTACAAAAATGTTTAACATGAATGGAATAATGTGGTTAGGAAATAATCACAAAATATGTTTAGATTACCGATAAACAACAAAACAAATAAATGATCAGCACCACTGAGCATCACAACCATTGTGAATAAACAACACTTACATTTCTAAGAGACCTCAAGCTAATTGTTTCTTCGACGACTGGGATGATTCAGGTGAGAATGCTGATTCATGAATATGAAAGCTCACTTGATCTAGCAATGAATAGGTTATGAACAAAAAGGCGATCAAAATAGATCAACTGTAAACATACAGGGAAGAGCAGAGTATCCAAAATCTTGAATCTTGATACATGCCCTTCCAAAAACCATTAAAAAAAAAAAGGGGAAAACCTATATCGAAAAAACTTGTTTCTGCCATTTACTTGTACGTCAACTGGTAGAACAAAACCTTGAAACAGAAAAGGCCAAGTTCTTTGAAATACTTGCTTCAATAAGACAGCATAACTATAGAGCTTAAAGACGTGGTAATGAACAATAATTATCTAGGTAGGAATCACCAAGCTCAACTGTTCTGTATTAAAAAAGAAGATTGTAAAAGCCTCGAGATATGGTATATGAATCCAGTAATCTGCAAAACAATTGTTCTTCTACATGTTCAATTCATAGAAAACTATGTCTCACTTCCTCAGAAATGAAAATTAACAGCAGCCATTCTCGTGATTCATAAAAAAATTAATTGAAAAAACTCCAGATTCTCTAAATCAAGAGTCATCTTTTGCATACAAGTAATCCTATCCAATGGCAACCATTTGAAAGATCCAGGGTCATTTATTTCATCATTCAACACTATCTCCTCAGTGATGTGCCTTAGCTTCCGCCTTGTTGCGCGAATTCACTTTCATCTGATAGTCAAAGAAAGCAATTTTTTTCTCTCAGAAATTAACAATCATTCCCAACAAATCCTCAAACGATGAATTCTCTTAACGAAATCGACAGAATGTAACAATAAACGGCTGCATCCAAGTGTCATCACGAATCAAATTTGAATCGAAACGTAAATAACTTACATACAACAAAATTTGCCAGATCAAGGCCAATTTAATCAAAATTTTCGCGTAATTAGCTTATTGATTTGTTAGTGAATAAAATCTATTCATTTATTATTCCATGAAAACAACTTAATCAAATTGATAAGTATAAAATAAAACTGATAACAGAAATAGATCTGCCTAGCAAATGATCAATAAAATTAAGAAAGCTTAAACAAGTTAAGTACCTTGAGAATCTTGAGCTTCACACTTCCATAAACCAAGCCAAAACTGAATGCCGATGCACGCGCCACCTACACATAAATCAACTTTTTAAAGGTCAGGAATCGATCAGAAGGAAGAGAGTGGAGAGAGAGTTGCTCACCAGAGCAAGAGTGCTGGCGCCGGAGTAAGGACCTGGAGGCGGAGTCATTTGATTAGTTGGAGATATGATCAAGAAAGCCTTTCGAGAAAACCCTAGATCAGAACTCCGGTGAAGCTAAGTAGAAGGTGGACTTGTCGCTTCTGATTTTTTCTTCTGCGCGATCCCAATATCCAAATCTTCCTCTCGAATCGCTTTTTCACGGGTCGGGTTGCCAACCTCAATGTCAAATCACCACCGCAAACATCAAACGCAGCGTTCCGATTTTTTTTTTTTTTTACTACTTTATCTATCAATTAAGTTGTCTTTGTTTTTTGGGTATTTTTAAATTTTACATTTTTTTAAGATTTAAATTATTTATTTATATTTTTAAATATGCTAATATAAAAAATAAAAATATATATAATATTTTAATGATGGATGAAATATTTTTTATAAAAAAATGCTTATTCTACACATTTCTTATAACAAGTGTAAAAAATAAAATTTAAAAGACATAATTGAAAATAAAAATATTCAATTTAAAAAATGATAAGAAAAGAAGATCCAAGATAATCAGAGTTAACTTAATAAACGTGCAAGCTATGTCATGGACATTATTGGATGTAATAAGTTTTTATTTCTATAATTATTTTTTATTTAATTATACACCAACCAGATGCATGAGACTTTCTTTATATCAAACATCAATTTTTTTTTTTAGAAAGATAAGGGTGATGCGTGGGATTGAAATAAAAAATAGCTATATTTTTTATAAAAAAAAATAACAACAAAAGGAGGGTTTTTTTAAAGTCAAATAAAAAAAAATACCTTAAAAAAACAAACAGTGAAATGATTTATTTTGAAAGCAATATTAAGGGGTTAAGAATGCATCAAGTTAAGAATTAAAAAAAAAACCATGCACTGAATTAAATAATATTCTATAAAATATCATAAAAGATTGTTAAAAATGTTATTTAAAAAAACAACAAAAAAAATCAATGAAAAACCAAAATTTAAACGCTAAAATTGAAAGGAAAAACGTTAAAGAACAAAAAAAAAAGTTCTGGCACGTGTGCCTGCCTTGGATGGCCCATATGCCTGGGCTAACTTGTTTTTCAAGGGGCGAACAATCCCTTTATTTTTAGACAACTCGTCATCTACTTTGACAGATGACATATTACTTATTTCTCCCTAAATTTTGGCCATCATGGTTATTGAAAAGTTATGGGAGTTTTTTCTCCCTTAAAAACCTATTTGTTAGCTAATGTCTTATCCAAAAATATATAGAAGACACCATTGACATATCGATAAATTCATTCATGACCTAAAAAATTGTCAAAAAACTCGAAAGCAACGTGAAATAAAAAAAAAATATTTTCGAGTCCATATCTTTTTTTAACAATTTTGAAGGTGAAAAAACACTTAAGTGAAACTATTTCTACAAATGAAACTCGTTGATACTAGGATCGATTGTTTTGGTGGTTGAGATCCATGTCAATGAAGATTTTCTCTCTCTGCAGTCAGAATCCGACAACTTTTTATTTTCTTTTTCGAACTAAGGACTGAAAAAATAAGGAAAATGAAGTTTTCATAGTTTCATATTAGATTTTTTTAACATATAAAAAAGGGATTATCTTTTTATTAGAGAGGAGATAAGAAGCAATTATAATTTAATGGTGGTGCAATGTATAAAAGTTAGACATAACATTAGAGGTCTGTCTCCAAATACGAATCCATTAAAATTAGTAATATAAACTCAACACGTAAATATTTATAATATCAATAAAAAAAGTTAGTCTAATCAAATATATCAAAGTTACTTGGGTTTAAAACAAAAATAAATAGTCAAGTTTATAATTTATAAAATGTAAAAATTAAATTGAATATACTCGTTAACCAAAACCCAACAACTAAGTATAAAACTAAAACTCAAGGGTTTTCCAATAACTAGAATTGTCCACACACTCACAGGATACTATAAACCTCCTGTGCTTTTTTTAGTTATTTATATTGGTTCTCTAAGTTTAATTTTAAGTGATTTAATCTTAATTGAAAACTAATTACTTTGGATTTCTTAGCCAATTGTGAAATTGAAACAAGAGTGATCGTAATGAAAAAGACGCGAAATATGGATGATGTGTCATAGATTTCATAAAAAAAAATATACTTATGTGCTCAAACTTTCAAGATAACACAAATTGTACAATTTAGATCACTTTAAAATTTATTTTTGGCATAAAAATTTATTTGTATTATTTTTAGTCCTTAATTAGAGAGATGAGAGAAAGAAGGGTTGTTGAATTCCAATGACCAGAGAGAAAATCACAATTCAAGCCATTTTCGACCACAAAAATGATTTTTTTTGTTTCCACGAGTTTCATAAGACGAGAAGGGTTTAATGGTAGTTGTTTGGTACCTCAATACTTATTGAAAAAATAGTTATAGATCAAACAAGATAAACCCAAACCGGTTTGATCTTGGGTTTTTGGACCCTTTTTTTTTTTATATTATGAGTTGATGCTTTGGCTTGTGGGTGTTCTAAGGGTGTTAACAAAGTGTTTTTATGTTTAAATGACTTAAAAATTATGTTTTTTTGACCAAGAGAATCGTTGCCCTGACTTTCTGGCCACGATCATGGTGGCAAAAAACTAGACTTGCAGGAGATGTGTCACCAATGTATTTTTTATTAAAAGTAAAGATGAATGATAAATCATCTATCCATTTCAAAAATGAATGAAAAAAAAATCAAACCCAAGCCCACGAGCTTGGGCTTTAAAGCCCACCCTTGCACTTAAGTTTTATTTTTTCTTTTTTTTTAATATAAGTATAAATTTATGATAAAAGGTTATTTAACTCGTTTGGGTCTACAATACCCGGGCTATTATTGTTTTTTTATTTTTATTGATACTTTTTTTAATATGTATATTTTTTAAATAATTTTTAAATTTATGCTTCAATTAATATTGCAGATATGTGATGTTTTTATTTTCTTATTTAATTATTTTTTATAGAGATTTTTATAAGATTATTTCATGTGTGTTTAATTTTTGAAGTGATTTTTATGATTTATCTATATATATATATATATATATTTATCTTTTATATAAATAATTTTTTTTGAAAATAAAAAAATATTTATTTTTAGATAATATTTATAATATGTGTAGTTTTGCACAATATATTTTTTATGTTTTTATTTAATTCAAATAATTTAATATGTGTGTCTATTTATATTATTATTTTACTGAATAAAAAAATTATTTTAATTAATAGAATTTAACAAACACGACACAACTGAGTAAATATTCTGTTTTGCGAGATTAAATATCTTGATTTACACATGATTTTTGATTTTTTCAGTTTTATTTTTAGTTATTGTTATTTTTTTAATTTATTAACAAACATAATTTTCAATTTATTTTACTATATGTATACATAATTTTTTTGATTTGTATTTAAAATTTTTTAACTAAAGAAATATATTGAAAAATAGCTGTACATATAACCTTTATATATATATATATATATATAAAAGATAAAAATAAGGGTAGCGCGGTTGACAACAGGGTGATTCACACGCGACGTGGCAAGCAGCAAACAGATGATATGGATGCTTTTGCTTGCCGCTTAAAAATCAGAAATCGAGAAAGACTATCACTCAGTTTTTCTAGACAACCAAACGGAAAGAGAAGGAAATCCACTCGTATTTTCACTTCAGAGAAACAAAATCTCAGTTGTTGCTTGCTTGCTTGCTGCCAGAATGGGAGTATCGTCTTCTACGGAGCAGAACGTATCACGTGAACAAAGGGAAGTGGAAAGTCTAGCAGCTTCCACCGGATCAATCTCCTTGCTTCAAAATGCTTTCTCTAAGGTTGCCGATCCACAAACAAATGCAATCCCTCTTCAATCTCTACAGGTACTTACAAAACCACCAAGAATAAATTATGGGTTCTAAATTATCTTGATAAAGAACCCAGCTTTTCTCTTTAAAAGCTGTATTTTTTCCCCCTGTATTGCCCAATAATTTTTGGATAGTCATGTAATTTTAATTTGTTGCAGAAATGATTCTCTTTGAATTATAAAAACACAGAATGTGAAGCACTTAAAATTCCTGATTACCTTTTGGAATTATTTGATCATTTGGGTCCATCAATTGTAGATCTGTTTTTTGTTACTGATAAAGGAGGGGTCAATTGGGTTGAGTTTGTAAGAGGTTATTTGAAATGCTGTGGGAGGATGCCTGTCTCAGCATTACTTAAGACATTGTTGAGACTGTTTGCTGCAACGGGAGTGAAAGCAGGAATTCCTTTGAAACTGGAGTTTGAAGCTATTGATGATGGTGATTATAAGGTAAGTGGGTCGCTGTTACCTATTGATGTGCTTATGTTTCTTTGGATGTGTTGGACTATGCTGTGGAATTCAAGAACTTGGAGAGTTTTGAAAGAGAGAGAGTATCTATATCTTCCGGATATTGGTCCTTTGGTGTTATCAGCAGTTGTTTCTTGTGCTGAGGGTGGCAGTGGATTGGAATTGTGGGATTGTGATATTTCAAGTTTAGATGTACAACTTCCTGCAGGAAAGTTTCTTACATGGATGTTGACAACAGTGCCTAACCTCACGGAGTGTTTTACACAATTTGTCAATGCAAGACTGCAAAACTTCGCCAGTTCAGGGGTATGTAATATTAACTAAATCACAATTTTTTTTGCTTTGATGTCATTTAAAGATTAAGGGGTTAGCCAGCCACTTGTGATTTTTTTCCTGCTTAGATTATAAACAAGCAACTTGATCTTGCTTTCTGCTCATATGACATTTTACTAGCTCTATCCTATTTGACTTAAAAGTTTATGACTGGTTATGAGAGCTCATATGTGATATGATTTTCCTTCTCAATCAACAGCAAGATGTGCTGGAATCTTCAAACTCATCATCAAGAGAAATCTCTCCAGAAAAGGCGTGCAGCACCTACCTTCTAACCTGTGGAAGAGCGTGGGGAATTTCCCTTACTATCAGGGGTACAATAAGTGAAGAAATTTTGAAACCGTACTTTCCTAGTGACAGTGATACTAAAGATGAAAATCTTCTTTATCGGTTTGTCATCTTCCCTTCTGATCTTTTTTAGACCTAATTGCCTGTATTTTATGCTGCTTATCCTGCTGATGCCCTAAATAAATTTAATGACCCGTAAAATTGCTCATAATGCTTCAGTTGCTACCACCAACTCATTCTCTCCCCTCCCCACTTTCTTTCAGGGTATCATGTGTCAGTTTTAGTTATTAATTTGCTTGCTACTGTATCAAATTTCACTCAGCACTTGTTTTCCAACGACTTTTAGGTCATCTCTCCATGGGAAGGGCTTGAACAGATTTTGGTCTAACATCGAAGGTTATCTTGGTCCGTTGCTCCTTCTAATTTCTGCTACTGGAGATGCACAAGAAGATAGCACCAATATTAGGAAATGGATCATATGTGCACTCACGCACCAGGGTTTTGAAAACAGGGATATGTTCTATGGAAATTCTGGAACCCTATATGCTATATGTCCAGTCTTTCATGCGTTCTCACCTTCTGGTATGTGATTTAAATGATTGAGGGGAGAGAGAGTCACAAATTCTCTTTACTTATTTCTTTTGTGAAAGTTGATAGGCCCAATTGGAATCCATGAAAAATGCTTCCATTTTGAGCCCTTAGTGGCCAATTGTAAAACCATTGGCAGGGAAGGAGAGAAACTTTGTTTACAGCCACTTGCATCCTACTGGTAGAGTTTATGAGCCACATCCAAAGCCCGTGGGCATTGCATTTGGGGGAACCAATGGGAATGAGAGAGTTTATATGGATGAAGACTTTGCCAAAGCTACCGTGCGTCATCACGCTATTGACAAAACATACCATCATGGGCCCCTTTTCCCAAATCAGGTACTAGTGTGTTTGGCTAACCACATTATCACTATTGGTGAGCTTTTGGCTCCCAAATCTTAGTATTTGAAGAATGTGATCTGGCAGAGGAAGACAGCATTAGCTATTCTAATAGTGGAAATCTACCTTGCTTTTTGCCATGACCTTAGTTTGTGCGCCGTTTGTGGTTTCGAGTAATTTGTTCCTTTTTGATTTTCTGTTTTAAATTAATTTGTCTTGGTCTCTGAGTGCATGCATGCATGCATCAGTAGGTATTATTTATCAATAATTTTGTTTCTTTGATTGATTTGTGTTTTTCACTGTGGAATTTCTGAAATTTTTTTCTCACGGAAGGCAATCTCTAATCTAATTGTTTGTCATCTTCGTGGAGATGATTTTGATCATATAAGATTGCCTGTTAGACAATAAATGGATTGAATAGCAATGACAATAACATGCGTATGAACACTGGAAAATCCATATTAATAGTCTATGAACACGTTTAAAGGCTAACAACTTTGTTTCCAAATTATAAATCTGTACCGTAGGGGTTTCTCCCCGTTGAAGCTTTGATTTTAGAGGTTGAAGTTTGGGGTTTAGGTGGGAGGAAAGCAAGGGAGATTCAACTTTCATATAAGAAGAGAGAGGACCTTTTCACTAAACAAAGACGCAAGGTAATTAACCTGCCATACATAGAATGCCTATGTTGATATTCAAATTCAAGAGTTGAATCTGATATATGAAAAAACCATATAACTTGTATTTTCGGCAGGTTGACTTGAAAACTTTTGCAAGTTGGGAGGACTCACCTGAGAAGGTGATGATGGATATTATGGCTGACCTTAACAGAGTTCAAAGGGAAGACCGCTGAATAAATTGGACAGGAAGTTTTGATGGTGGCGAGGTTGTTACAATCATGTAGAAGTTAGATCTGGTACCTATACTCTTCACATTTCTTGTTGTATAAATGCTGGTTGTACAAATGGTTAATAATGACGTAATGCATGAGTGCGGGTTGTGTTCCTGCCATCTTTGCTTCAAAGCATCATTTAGTAACCCATTAAAAAGTTATTTTCCATGAGAATATTTAAGGCAGAGTGACATTGCTATAATGTCTTTTTACATGGGATATCTCTGGACTAAAAAAAAACTTATAGGTTCAAATTCCATTTTCAAATTATAACTTGAGCATTACTAACAAAAACTTGAAAAACTCGCAAAAACTTTAAAGGGGTTTGAGTTATAAGAACATTTTGCACCATTTATGCTTGCATTTTGGTTGATTTATAGATTTCGGGGTTTCTTGTTTTTGTTTCTTAATTTAGATTTCAAAACTTAATCTTTTTTAAATTCGGTACTGATACTCTTCACATTTCTTGTTCTAAGTTGTATAAATGTCGTGATAGAGTGGTTGTACACATCGTTGATGATGAATTAATGTTACGTCCTGCCATTTTTGGCTGGGCTTCAAAGCTTCATTTAGTAACAAATTAAAAAAAAGTTATTTGCCATGAGAACATTTAAGAGGGTGACATTGCTATAATTTGTTTACACGGCATCCCCCTCAATTAAAAAAAAAAAAAACTTCTGAGTTCAAATTCCATTTTCAAATTATAGCTCAAGCATTACTAACAAAAATTTGAAAAACTCACCATGATTTAGTGAACTCTCTGAAAATTAGATTTAGATGTATTATTAATGTTATTTTAGAAGTTTGGTTTCATTCAATCACTTTTCAACAATTTTTCAATTAATTCGTTTATTATTAGAGAAACTAGTTTTTTATGTTTATTTAATTATTCAAATCAGTTAACAACGATATGCTAAAGCAATAACAACACATATCTCCTCAAATTCCCATTGCTTTTATCTCTACAAAATCCTCAGCACATACGGTGTCGAATATTACTCGAAGTGTATGTGAAGTTTTAGTTAGATTGGAATTTTGCACCCTTTATACTTATATTTTTTGTTGATTTATAATTTTATAGATTTATTGGTTTCTCGTTTTTATTTCTTAATTTAGATTTCAAAACTTAATCTTTTTTCATCTTTGTAACAATTTGAATATTTAAAGATTAGTTCTCCAATTTATGTTAGAATGATCATTTGTATCTACTTTTGAAAGATGAATAAGTGGAGCAACTTCTAACAACATGTAAACTAATGTTTTATTATACCATTAGTTTCCTCCAACATTTTACAATTATTTATTATTATCTAGCAACACAATTCTGTATAAGAAGTAAAGTTATAAACATGTTTTTGGTCATTAATATAACATGTTAGTGATGATAATTAACGAGTTAATTTTTTTTGTTAAGATTTTATAAATAAAAATCTTTTTAAATAAAATGGATCTGATGAATATACCAAACTCAAAAAACTTAGACTTGACAATCAATCAAGTTCAAGGTAATGTAGGTTTGATGAATATGTCGGACCCAAAAAACTTAGACATTACCAAGTTCTAAGGCTATATGCATAATCATGGACAATCATCTACAATAAAAGTATTAAAGAAATGATAAACAACCATATATATACTCATGAATGTATACAAAATCTTTTAAGGGACTTACCATACTTACTATCTCATTAATGATATGTAAAAGATATTTATCTCTCATTAATATCAACGAAAACAAAGGACTTTTCAATCCTTCTTTTCTTTGAAAATAATAAGGTTCAAGGGTATAAATATTTCTTGAACTATCAAGGTAAAAGGTCAGAACTTTTCATCTCTTAATATAAAAATATATAAATTTCAAAACATTAACTAATTTAAAACTCAAGAACAAATATCTTTGTTCCTTAAATTTAAAACTCTTTTAAGTTATTTATTGCCTTAAGTTATTTAATAACTTTCTCATAAATATATTGATTTTATCATCAGAGAGTTTTTAAATCCTCTAACTAAGATTTTTTTTGCAGGTATTTAAATCTAGAGTTCTTTAAATTAAAAAAAAAATCTAAGCACTTGAATATTTTAATTAATCACTATTACAATTACAAATATTAAATAATTTTTTATTCGCATAATTTGGATTTTAGGATATTATCAGATGATTATTCAACCTTTAAAACATGATCATTATCATTTTTATTGCATGTCAAAGTAATTAGAATACCCTTATTGTCGACTGCTGTAGGAAAAAAATCAGTTTGATGAACACTTAAAATAATGATATAGCAGTACAAGTGTACAATGCGACGTGGGTTTGATGAAAGAGAGCCAGACTTTGATGACAAAGGTATCCAGGTAAAATAATTTCATCCCTCGATAATCCTAAGATATTTTCCTTTAATTTAGATATGTTTTTTTTATTTATAGGTGATCCATGCTTGAAAAATATTTAAAGGAAGATTATTACAAGTCATAACCATCCACATTTTCCTTAAGGTAAAAAGCAGCCCCCTCGACTTTGTGGTGGTCATAAGAAGACGATAGGAGATGCTGGCTGTAAAATCTGGAATTGAATATGAGATGGTTTGTGTTTTACCACCAAGCAAACTCTTGTGGTGACGTTGACATGAGGTGTTAGCTGCAAGGTTCCAAACAAACATTGAGATGCGCCATTCAAAAGGCTCGTACACAAATTGCTCAAAAATAGCAACTCCATACCAACTTCAATGTAAGCTCAAGATAGATAGAAGAGACGTCGCATCAACCTCTCAAGTATGATGGTTTCTGCCCATAATTTAATCTTTAACGTTCCACGATAGAGAGGAACTTTTTGCTGAACGATCAAACCAAAAATGAAATGGAAAGTATAAAAAGTTGAGCAGCTATAAGCCTTTTTTGTCAGATGAAAGCTACTTGAAATATTACACTAGCTACTGATCTCCCGATCCATTTTCATTCTCTTTGAGCTTTGCACCTCCGTTATGCCACTGCCCTTTTGCTGGGATGATGAATCATGTTGGTATGCACAATTGACTCCATTCCGGCATCCTCTTGAACTATTAAAGTAAATACAAGGCTTCATAATCTTGTGTTTCGATTCCCTTGACTTGGAATTAACTAAATCTTGGCTTGTTCCTACTTGGTGATTGTAACGGCTACCAAACTGCTGAGGTGTTTCTTGTTTATCGCCTCCATGCTGCTGAATCAAGTTCTTATAATAATTAATGTCCTTTGCTTGTGTCGCTCCGCTAGGTGTGGATGGAACTCCTGGTGGAGGAATCCGTGCACTACAAGGAACCCCCATTGGCACCCCGTTTGGCTGCGTGTAGAATGATCCACTTGAAGTCGCAGTTAAAGATGCTTGTGCACTGGATTCTGTTCTATTCATTTGAATATGTGCTGGATTGGGCAAAGTTACATGAGAAGTTAGAGGATCTGACAAAGGGGTATTGGGAATATTCTGTGCATTGGCTGCAGCTCCATGATCAGTAACCAACTTCTCAATCAATTTTGGGTTGCTGAGAATTTTGAGGAGCAGGTCAGGGTCTATCAAACTTCCCTGCTCACTGCTTTTATTGACAGCAGCCATTGCATCAGGTTCGACACCAGGGAGAACTCCTGCAGTTGGTTTCCCATTTGGAAAGCTAGGAATGCCATTTTGAAAGGATGGAAATCCAGAAGCTAATAGTTGGGCTTGTGAATTCATTGGAACCATTGACGGTCCCATCACATCAGATGGTGCCTCTGTTGCATCTTCATCCTCAATGGGGGTAATAGGAATCAGGGGAATTGGATGATCACCATGCTGAGAGCTTTCCAAGTCCACAGAAAATGTGGAGCTGCATACAGACAACTTTTCAGTTCAAGAGGTGGACTTGAAAAAGAGAGTGAGAGAGGCAAATAGAGAAGTAGCAAACTTTGGAGGAATGGTAGATGGTCGAGGATAAACAGCTTCAAGCACTCTCATCTCCCTCTGATTTTGAACCTCCATCTCTTCGCTTTCTTCCCCAGCAACCAATTGCCAAGTCAAGTTCAAGACAAGCTGCGAAAGCCCAAAACTTCAGTGCAATGATTGATATTAAAAACCAAAGGGATGGGAAATTAAAAAACTATAAAACTTTGACTTACCCTGGGCGGACATCTCCATTTTATCACAGGGACTTCTTGCAACTTGATCTGCAACTGGCTTGAAGGATGGCTTCCTTCAAAGCCAGGTGGCAGAAAGTCATCAGTTCCAGCTGAATGAGTTGGCCATGATGACTTTGCTTGGAGGTGATCTTGAGCACCTGACCCGATTTGTGAAGGAGATTCCTCTGACAGGAACAGCCTTACCTGGTAAGGGGAGAAGCAGGAGTTCAATTTCTGGGCCCTTACAGCTACTGTTTAAATCCTTTATTAAACATCAGAAACTCCATGGAGCAATTGAAAAAAAAGGGAACTAAAACACAAAAATCACAACGGAAGTTTTATTATAGCAGAACTTGTATCTTCTTAAGTGAAAACAATTTCTAAAACCTTGTTTACTTCTGAAACTCCAAGGAGCAATCGAAACAAAGGGAACTCGTACACAGCAATAACAATGCAAGTGTTAGTTTATACAGAAAATTGAGATCTTCTCGGGTGAAAAACATTTACTGCCTTGAACAACATGCATTCATGCAATTCCTTTATGCACATCCTGAACTGGCCATCCAATAAATGGTGAACTGATAATGAGATGGATATTTTAAACCATCATTAAAGATGAATGCATGATGCTAGACCACAGTCAACAACCAACAAATGGTCAGTTTGTATGGAGACTATAAAACATGGGTGAATCATATATGCAGCCAATGACTCAGAAGCAAGAGACAAGAATGATAGACACCGCAACAATTAGATAGTTGGATTTAAATGAGAGCTGAAACCACAGTGGCTATGTTTACGAGGTTACATATACTTCAAACTTGTTCTGTAAGTGAAGGTTTATGAAATCAGCTTGGGTAAACTTTGTCAGGTAGAGCTTCGAATAATAAATTCAAATTCAAACACTCAAAAAAATATTGTTTAAACATTTGCTAAATCCCTTGGCAGTTTTGGAGAACAATCAATGCTCCTGAACCCATTTTGATTCCTTCAGAACATGGTACACAGAGGATCCAAATGCTCCTGAATCAATGTTCTGCCATCAGTTTTTTTTTTTTTTTTGTGTCCAGCCATGAGATACAATGCTCAGAAGATTGATTCTTTTATGAAGAATTAAATGATTTGAAGAAAGAAATAGGTTCATGAGACAGCATCAAAGAAGAGAAGTAAAAGAGGGGTCCCAAGGAGTTACATTGAAACACCAAGTAGAACATTTGTGTTTGAACTTTTGTCTCTGCGATGATAGAAAAAGACAACTTCCTGGATCAGCAATCAGGGATCACTCAAATTATGTAAATAGATCTAATATCTATGGATGCTGCGTACTAAAGTCCGTTGACACTTAAATCAAGTCAGAGATTGGAGGTGCATAATGCCACAATCTCTGGGAATGAAGTGTTCATGGTTATTGGCTGTCAGCCAAGGACACAATTCCCTGATGCGGTCTGATTCTCTTGAATGTCTTACCAGTGGTTCTGTGGAACTTATGAGTCAATATACCATAGTCGCCTCCCTTCTTAAAGGGAGCTCTAATCTTGGAGTTAGTCCCCTTTCCAGATGAAAGAAAAATGAAAACAAATTTAGAAGGAAGCCAATTAAGAAAAAACTGCTAAGTTGCACCTCGCTATACTACTATAGCATAGACATGAGTACACTTTTAGCATAAGTTCCAGAGAAATGCAAAACCCTCTATCTCCATCATCCCACATGCATAGGAACAAATGCATCCACATATATTTTGCCTCAAGATGGAATCTCTTCTATCAGTAATCTGATCACAAAATATGTTACCACCAATGCATAATAACAATATCAAATTATAATCACTTTTAAATGATGCAGCTAGGAGCACTTTATGCATGAGTAGATTTTGCCAAAAAAACAACTAGGTAAAAATTTCATACATTCACATATAACACAAAGAGTTTGCAGGCAACTATATAGCCAAATTCAAAGCATAAGGAACTAAAAAAGAAACAAAGCTGGAGATAAAACATTTTAGAACTAAAAAGAAAAAAACTCTTTACTCAGCAGCGCTAAAAAGAAAAAAACTCTTTACTCAGCAGCGAACATTAATTCTTAAATCGAAACATAAGACATTTTCCACCATACCATGGTTAGCATGCACTTTGTGGATTTTGCTAAAACTTGGACAGTTTGATCTCGCAAGAAAAGCATATTTAAGACTGTGTATGCTTCCACATCATATGCCCCTCTTATACACTCTCCCTTCTCAACCATTCTTAGCTGGTGCTGCCCAACCTTATGCTACAGCCTTTTTTTTTTATTATTATTTCATAGATTATTGTTATCAGCAATCAGAATTCTTTTGATGTGAACATGCAATAAAGGAAAGACCAGTCTTCAAAAATGCCTCAAGGCTTAAATTTCATAAATTTCAATCTCGTACTTGAGCAGCTTGCACAAAGAGCTGCAGTTCATGAATGTGCTTACTCCACTGTAATTAGATTGACAATCCAATTTGGAGAAGAAAAAAAGCAACAACATTTTTAGCCAGGATAGCTTCAGTTTGTACTTGAATCAATCATACCTCATATCTATCACACAAACACAAGATACTTCAAAGAAAATCACCTTCACTACTGCATTCTTCTAAAGTTAGCAATACCCCTCAAAAGAAATATACCATTTTTAACCACAAGCACTTAAAAAACACATAGATTACTACTTTCAGCTCAAAAGTAAATTACAAGATGAAAAAAAATCACATTAAAAAAAACTACTTTTCCTAACACAACAAGCTTCGTTTCAAATTATATGTAATGCAAACCATACTGGAGTATTGGCCTCCTGAAGCACAAAAATATCATGCAACAATCAAAAGTTCCATTAAAGAATCCGATTACACACGCACTATCAGAGTACGTGATACAAGCACAAACAACAGATAAGCAAAGCAAGTGAGCAAACACAAACACATTTCCTCCCAGTAAAATAGCAAGGATAGATTCTTCTTCAACTGCATGACATTGGAATTCATCAAGATTCTAACTTCCATGCTAAGTCAATGAATTCGACAAAGTACATCTTCTTCTTGTTAAAATTGAAAAATTTCTTTGAAAAATTTGCAATTTTTACCTGACAAAGATTAACATCTGATGCCCAACAAACTCGTTTTGATTTCTTCAATCCTCGCATATTTACAAATCAACAAAAATTCTTCGATTCTTTCAAATTCCAATTTCCCTCACCATAAAATTAATTTTCGATTAGAGTGTAAAACTCCACTCCCGAGTTCGAAACCCTAAAAAAACTAGATTTACAACTGCATCGATAACTCTCCTTATCAGTTACTTACCCATTCCACGATTTTAAGCGATCGAAGAAGAGAGCACAGAGGGATCCAAGGGAACCCTAGATCCTCTGGATTTTTTTCTTTCTTTTGAGTTGCCGTTTCTATATCGTTTTCTATTTTGTTTTTTTCACTCTTCCGTTGTATCTATAGTATGTACGTACGTTCTGGTTTCAGCGCGTGAGTTGAGATTTTTCTTTTCCTCTTTTTATATATATATATATATATAAGAAATGAGTACCTAAACTTCATTTCTGCTCGAGTTAATTATAACTTAATCATCATTAGAGTTTAATAAAATTAATTTATTGATTCTTGTGGCTGCAAACTTTATTTTTAAATATTTATGTTCGTAAATTCATTGATAATTTAGTGTTTTTGATTATTTTATTTTATTTATTTTAATTTTTTTAACAAGTAGAGAAAATAATGGAAGGGTGAACAAAAAAAGAAAAATAAAGTTTGAATATGTTAATAAAACATGAGTAATTTTTAAAGACTTACTTTCATTGTAATAGAAATATTATATTTAAAAAAGAGGAAATAAAAAATAATTTTAACTAACAATTTTGAATCAAAATTGTTTAAAATTTAATTTATCACTGTTTCTTAAATTAAATTAAACGGTTGCTTTTATAAAAATAAAATAAAAGTTATAAAATTCAATTTAATTCAAGATTTAAATACATATTTCACACATCAACTTGAATTAATCAAAATAAATTTAAAATAATGTAGTTTTAAAAATTATTTTTTAAAGAAGATTTGAGATGATATTTTGAAAATAAATTTTTAAAAAATTAAATTATATTAAATTATAATTTTTACCATCAAATTATAAATTAATTTATTAATTTAATTATTTTTATCACTTCCAATCAAGTTTGATATAAAAATAAATCAGAACAAAATTTTGAATCCACAAGTTACCGTGTTGTCGTGCCGGCCGGGGCTGGAATAACACTGGATCAAAGTGTGGTTTCGCCGAAGAAAAAAATTACTGATACAAACCTGGGCAGCGGGGTGAGTAACACGTTAGTGAAACGCGATTGAAGTTTGATATGACCCTGTTTTGGAAAGCGTTAAAGATTTTCTGACCACAGTTTCTGTTTTTAATTTTTATTTTCTATCTTCTTCTTTTTGAATCGGACGATGAAAGGACAGTTGGCTGACGAAAGGTTAAGCTGTTGGTCTGGTCGGTACACGCATGGTTGATAGCCTGCCAGCTACTTTGCCACGTATGGTTTTGTTGTTTTTATGGCATTCTCCATGGGCTGGGTTATAGCTTCATGAAGGATCAGGCCCTGCTGCTCCTGCAGAGCCTCATATGCCTTCAAGAACTTTCTAGATCCAGTAGGAAAATAGATCGCCCCAGATTGAGCCCTCAGACAGGTGAAACACACCTGGAAAAACTATCATTATTCTTCTCTCTTTTATGACAGTGCTAGATTCCCTTAGAACTCCTCGAGTGATTATTGGGAGGCAAGGCAGGATGTGGGTTTTTTTTAATGAAATAAGCTTTGAAAAATGAAAAATGCTTGCTGTTGTCATTTTACTTTGCTCACGGGAAGTTATCCTCGGATTTTTTCAAGCAATGTATACATAGTTAATTGGTCAGTGGAATTGACCGTGTTGGACAGTCTTTGAATGTTTTGGGTCACCTCATCTTTCATGTCACTGAGCTTTCGAGGATTTCAACTTGAACTTTTATTACCAGACCGAAAGAAAAGGTTGGAAGTCAAAAACTTGTGTTACAATAAAGGTAAATTCACCGAGGCCTGCTGTAATCATTATACCTAACTTGAGAAATGACCCGACTCTAGTTTCGAGTTGCAAATTTGTTAAATTATCCTGTAAATTAATAGATCAACCCAACTATATCCAATACAATATCATTTTAAATAGATTTAGAAAAAAAAAATTAAATTGACCTTATTAAGTTTATTCTAAGTTTTTCAGGTCAATCTAGTTACTTAAATTTTACCACGTTGACACAGAAATATGGTTCAGGAAGGAACCTAGCCCAGCTGGGCTTGCAGGAACGGTTCACCAAGTTGAGTTGTTAAACCAGGCAGGTAGTCACGTTGCCGGGCCAGGCTATAGATCCCCACTGATGCACTATTTGTGCACTAGAAACATTACTGCCTTAAGATTTTCTCTACTGTTTTAGAAACATTGCCGACTTAAGATGACAGAAGCACTTGATGAGAAGCGAATCCATGCCTCTCCGTCAGGACTCTGCATCCTTTCCGTAGAGTGAGTCGGCAAACCTGTAGGACTCCTTTTGTAATGGTGGAGAGAACTAAACGAGATTTTAACCTGTGTCCCTGCTGAAGAAATAAAATCTTTATTGAAAAAACCAGTGGTGGCCTTTGGAAAGCTCCCACGTCATTGTTAATGTCTCAAACTCCAGATACACATCCCACGACATGTTTAACAAGCCTCAACAGTATCACACAAAATAACGTTGAACAGACGCATAGACCATACCTCCACAGTGGAGAGTTTGAGAAAATAATATAATTTTTTTTGGGTTCCAGTAATATACAAGAAGTCCTTACTCGGCTCTATAGATATCTCCTCCTACCAAACTCCCAGTGTGCATATAACTAAGGCGCCATCCAGTTGCAGAAAAATTGTATAAAACATGATAACAAGCCGTCTTGTGGATCAACAATCAACTCTAGGTTCCCCATGGCAGGTAAAACACTGTGCTGTGCACATTAACACTTTCATTTTGTTCACCTCTGCCACTTTTTCTCTGTAACAAACAGAAATTGAGCAGTTAAGAACAGGAGCAATCAGTTTCGAGACAATTGTCCTAAGGTAAGGAGCAATGCATGCTCGGACTACCAAACTCCCCACCACAACAGCATCGCATCAGCAAATGCTGTGAAGGTTAACTCAGGAGGCGAGTAAATAAATAGTGGATTACAGCATCATTGGCAAGAATCTATTCAGCCTGTCTTTGGGTGAAAGAATTTCAAACCAAAATGAACCATCCTACAATAAACTGTTATGTTTCATGATGCATGATGGTCACCAGCCATTACCTATATTAAATGGATTCTAAGCAATTTATGCTAATAACAGCAAAGATGCTATAATAATCATAGTAGTATTGAACAATATCCTATCAAATCTTTAAAAATTTGCAGTTGGGAACTAAATAACATCCCCAATAAGAGTAAATTTGTTAAATGACAATGAAAACCTTTTCAACCACAACGCAAGACAGGATATAAATGAGTACAAGGAAGTTCAGAGAATACCATGAACAATGTGACTATCATTTCCCTTTGCACCCTGCTGTGCCTGAGACATTGACCGCTGGATGCGTGGAGAACCCTGCCTTCCATTTGCACCAGGTAAGGACTGCCTCTTCTTGATGAAATCTCTGTCCTGCACATCTGGGCTGGATCTTGGTGAGTTATTTGCATTGAGTTTGGCTCTTGCTGATTCCGTGGCTTGCATGAAATGAGGGAGAGAACTGCTGCTGCTGCTGTCTCTTGGCTCTTGATCAGTGCTGTCAGGTTTTGTGGAACCAAATGAATTCCGCCTCTTCCCATTCTTTTGATCTTTGGACAATTGTTCCACACTAGTTCCTGCGCCAGAATCATGATTTGGGTTCGATGGAGATCTCTTACTTGCTGATAAAGACTTACGTTTTTGGCTTGAACTGCTTTTGTCAGCCCTGCTCTTTTTAGCTTTCACAGATAACTGACTTGAAGGTGTTCCTTGGGACTCTGGAACAGTTGCATGGCTTCTGGGAGAAGCTTCTGGGGATGATCTATATGCTAGACCACCAGTCTCCGAGTTCAGCTCTCTCTTGACATCAGATACACTTTTCTCTGGATTCGTCTCCTCCTGTGCGGAATCTGCAACAACAATTGTATTCGCTGATTCACCTTTGGCGTCCTCAAGTTTCTCAGGCTGATCCAAGCGAGACAAAGTTGAAACTGGATCCTTGGATGAATCTTTATCTTCTACGTCTAAGTCTTTTGTTCTGTTAGGATTACGAGTTTCTTCCCCTGAAACCTTGGTTTCATGCTCAAGTTCTGCAGCTCCAACTTCAAATACATCAGGTGAATCAAGTGTGGAGGTAACAGAAAGTTCAGTGCCACATTCAGAGCCAACGTATTGAACCCTTGAATTATGGGGGACTGAGTTTTCTGCCATGTCAAGCTCCTTGGTCCTTGATTCTGTATCTATCCCAGATATTTCCGTGTTTGATTCAACTCCACTATCTTGATGCGAAGAACTGAATGATCTACTCAAACTGGCTGTTGAACTCAGCCCCTCGAATTTTGTCTGGGCAGCAATGAATGCAGGATTGCTTGCCTTCCTTGATCCATATACGAATTTCTTTCCTTCAGTCTCCAATTGTTCAGAGGCTCCCCTTTTCATAGAACGTTTGGGTTGATCAGGTTGTTCACCATCTAATTCTAGCTTATGAGGAAGAGAATCGGTCACCCTTTTAGAATTTACTTCAGATTCTATAGTTTGATTTGGAAGAGAATTTATAGTTATTGAGGTTTCTTCTGCATCCGATTTATTACTCGTCTCAGGTTGAGGCTGCTCCAAAATATCTCCTGGTAAAGGAGAGTTTGGATGGCACACCTGAAACTTGAAGTCAAACGCATCGGATTTTATCAGACTCTCTTCACTTTCAGATGGCAGAGCAATTTCCTTGATATTGGACTTTGAATCTTCCGACTCACAGAATTCTTCAGGTGGGACTCTAGTTTGCACAGAAGAGGTAAAATTCTCCCTCTTCTCTATTTCTAGTTGTTCAGTTATAAACTCTGGTTTGGGTGTTGGTTCCACTGATGAAACAGACATCCACCTCTCCAACCAGTTCCATGCAGAATTACGTTTAGACGAATCACACTTGATGTGGATAGGCTTGGTCTTTGGTGTCGATTCCATTAGCTTTAATTCAAAGCAAAAGGTCAGCATGTTTGATAAGTGACATGTATAGCACAAACACAGTTGCAAAATACATAGAAAAGTCCCCATGTTTCCGTACCTGACGAGCGAAGCTATTGCCGACCAGTTTCTCAATGGAAGTGCATGTAGCATTTGGTTTGATTACTGAGCTTTCCTTCTCCTGAAAGCAAAACGAAAAGAAAGCTTGTATGAGACTGTCTAGTGATTTGGGAAGAGAATTGCTGTCCATGAAGTATATAAACAGAGTTTTTTTTGTCAAAAGCATGAGAAGATGCCAGTTTTCTTTAACAAGAGGAGAGCAGAAAATTCTCCTACATGGAGCTTTTATGATAGCTGTTACTTATAGCGAGCATAATGCAATTAACTAAAATGAAAAGGAAAAGTTCCGAAACATCGCAAGTTAGTTCATTAATCTCCAACTCCAAACTTTGAAACACTGGTTTAAGATATTATTTCATACTTGCATTCCAAGAATTCACGATTTTCTATTACATTCTGAAAATGTCTTTCAAATCAAAGCAACAGTAACCGAGTGAGAACAGTGAACTGACATGAAGAATTTGGGACATCAGACAAAAGTTTTAAAGTACTAGCTATTTCATTTGGACAGTGGGTTGTGCCAGACCAGCATCATCCACATAACCAAACCATTTGTCAATTTGAACTCTTAAGCAGAAACCCTTGTAAAGGCAGTGCCCTTTGGTTAAAACTTTCTTATTTAAGTTGAGTAGCATTACCGAGGTCTTGGATATAGGGTTGCCATGCTTCCCACCAACCTCGTTTTCTACATATGAACTCTTGGGTGACAAACGAGCACGGCGAGCACGAACAAGAGCTTGCATTTTAACAATGGCCTGAACACAACGTAGGGTTCCAATGGCATGCTGCCGGACAAGGTAGCCACGTACAGCAGCTTGCAACTTAACAACATTCTTAAGCTTGAGGAGTTCTTTTTGAGCCTGGAGGACAGTTCGAAGAAAGAATGGATTAGAATGATTACCAACAAGCAAGCTCCATACTTAAACATTTCCTTAAAGCAAAAATAAAATTACCAAAACCCCCCTGACAGCAGCCTGTATGACAATAACAACAGACTCTTCCACACGATCATCAACTTCATTCTCATCCTTGGTGAAAACAATGGCCTCAGCTACTTCCTGGTCTGTTGAAGCAGACAGTGGTTTCTCCGACAGCTGCAGCTTGTCTGGCAGCTGTGGTTTCTCATCAGTGCATTGTATCACAGCATTTTTTTCTGGAGCAGTAGGGATGTCTGGTGACTGGAAGTTTAGATTTGCGGGTTCTGGACTCTCCTTGTTCACAGAAGAAGCGGTGGTTTCTGAAATGATAGTGTTGCTGAGAACTCGATGACGGACAGATTTCTTCCGGAAACTCCATCCGCGCTTGTCACTTGAACCATTGCTCTGAAATGAAATTTACATAACATCATCTAACTGATGCTACATTAAAACAGACTTCCTTTTTTTTCCAACTTTCGACTGTAACTCTTGATGGTGAATGGCTTACCGAAACCTTATAGACATACAAGCAATACGATTCGATGAAATGGACATTTCAAGCAAGAAATATACATACATACATACATACATTCACACATAAACATGCAATGCCCGATCGACACTACCAATTGCAAATTGCAACCATGATCCACATAATTTCCTTAAACCATCCATGAATTCTGTCATCCATATCTATAGATCTTACATGTATCCATCATACTTCAAACTTGATCAGTCAAAAACGAAACGCCAATCCTGCCTATAATGTTTGATAATCCATTAAAGCATACTACATTTACTAGTTTCAACTTTCAAATTAGATTGGCGTTAATAAACCTTGACTAAATCAAAGACGAAAGTTTTTAATCCTCGCGTAGACTTAATAACTTTTGACTAAGGAACAAAAAATGGCTAAAAAAGTTGCTGCAACGTCCGACCTTCTTCTTCTATCCAGCTTCAATCAATATAGTAAATCAGATTTGAACACCATTAATTACAAAACTTCACTGAACGAAAATTCAAAGTTTCTCGGATCTTCCACACGCCCGCACATTGTTCGTTTACCATTTCCAACAATTCTTCGGAACCAAACACATTAGTAATTTAACTAATAAACCACCACTCAAACTCAAAAATCAACAAGTTCCGGGAAAAAAAGAAGAAGAGGTGACTGAAAATAGAAAGTAAGCAGTAAAAAAACTAAGGAAGTGATTATTGTTGACCAATCAGGTACCTCGGGGAGTTGAAGATCATCTCTGTCAGCAGAATCGCTACCGCAGGTGATTATTTTCAAACAGGAAGTGGATCTTCCCATTTGTATGTTTTTCTTGTTTTTTTCTCTCTCTAAAAAAACCTCACTCGCTCACTCCTCCCTCGTCACTCGCTCACTCTGTTTCTTTCTTAACCAACCTATATTCGATGTGGCTTGTTGGAAATTGTAGCTAAGAGAGACACGGACCTCAACATGTTCCTTAAATCGAGCTCACTCATGTTTTGGAATCCGTCATTTATCGACAACTCCGTTGGTCCTCTCCCCCTCTCTCTCCCCCTCTCCCCCTCTCTCTCTCCTCTCCTTGTGCCCTGTCCGTTTGAGATAAAGAGAGAAGCTTGAAAAGGCTGTCAGATCCTCTACGCTTTCCTTTTCTCTTCTTTTTTTTAATATTTTTTTATATTATTCAGCTCATGTAGCCGTTTGATCACGAGACTCGCGAGAAGTTATTTACGAGGGGATTTTCTTGTTAATTGGATCGTGATTAATTTGAAAGTTGCCGTTTTATTTACTCCATTAGCATGTTGTTTGTCGTATTTGGTGTGTAATGGCACGCGTGATTGGTCCGGTATGCGAAAGGTGTGTATATTCGTGAACTGTATTGGTGTCTTTGACTTTTGTCTTTTGTAGAGGACCTTCACATTAATTGCTTTCAAATTTGTAGCCATGGAGCCAGTAAGAAATCGAAACTCTCTAGCTTTTTGACATGAAAGATTATAAATGTCATTTAAAAGTGTGATAACCTTTTTTTTTAATATATTTTTTTAAAAATTCAAGTTAATATTTTTTGAGTATTTTTAATAATTTTGATGTGTTGATAATAAAATAAAAAAATCTAAAAAAAATTATTTTAATATATTTTTAAGTAGAAAATACTTTTAAAAAACATCTTGTATTACAATACCAAATACACACTTACTAGTTCAATCCATTAATTAGATTTTATAACGTGGATGCAATTTAATAGGTACTGTATAAATAAATGTACAAGCTTCATAACTTAAAATTCTTTTATATTCGTGATATTTTGTATTTTTAAAAATGTGAATATTAAAATTAAATTACTTTTAAAATCTTTTATTGAAACTATGTTACTCGTGTATTTAAATAACTATTAAAAAACTATGGAAATCTTAACAAATAATTTGAATTCAATAGTATAAATTTTACAAACTTGAACTCCACAGTACAAGTTTTACAATTATGTTACGTGGCTAAAATATCAGATTTGAAATGATAAATGCTCTTTTTATTTATTTATTTTTTTCCCCATGTCTAAGTACATGCTTAAAATGTAGAAAAAATTAAAAAAAAATCGTGGGAAGTAAGGAGAAGTTAAAATTTTGCTCTCTAGATAACAAAAAAAATTAATGTGAAATGTATTGCAAATATAACCTCCAGACACATCACGTCATAAACACAATCAAATGCCTCTTTCCACCCCCAGATGCTATTGCACAAACTTCCGGACACTAGGAGTTTGGGCACTTGCCAGGAGTTTATTGGCAAGAGCAAAAATTATCCCTTTGTGCCTTTGTGGATCGATACTCAATTGCACAACAAACATGGATGATGCATTTACAGTGACAGCAGAGTGTGTACGAAAAGTGTAGTGCCACCCACTACCCAGCCAATAATGCAAGCTATCGCGACGGATGAGACCGATAACGTTGCTGAGAAGTTGACACTTGTCTGAATGAGTATTTGTTTTTTTTATCATGATAAATGTTTTTTTTATTTGAAAAGAGTTAAAATAAATTATATATATATATA
>Ga0325405_1000416_pt1 | contig 41183 bp, 31 predicted proteins | sample PopdelMetagenome_21_FD_205663 | JGI IMG/M metagenome (GOLD analysis project Ga0325405, IMG submission 205663) | Populus deltoides microbial communities from Bellville, Georgia, United States - Xylem-Control-R2 | ecosystem: Host-associated > Plants > Phyllosphere > Stem > Wood/Secondary xylem... | reverse complement strand
AGTCTCTCCTCTTTGGATCCGCCGTCCCTTGAAGCCGCCACCGTCTTCTGCTGTTCAATTCCCGATCCTTCTCCATGATATTGAAGCGATATTAACAGAACTAGTCAATTGATTAGTTTCCATCATTGAAGAACAGTTTTATTAGTGCCAGTGATTCAAGGTGAGAAACTCTCCCTTACTTTTTTGCATCTATGAAGACATTTTAATTCCCCCCCCCCCCCCCGGAGACGGGTTAAATCCTGTTTTTAGACAAGATTTTGAGAAGTATAAAAGGTTTTTATGATTCATAGAACTTGCGTGTCTTCCATTTCTGAAATCCATCAGAATTCAGAGAGATTTATATAGTTTTTTTCTTCCATTTCATCGCTGTATTACTTGTCTTCGATGCCAAAGACATATAAACACGGTCATTGTTAGGTCAAATAGATTCTTCATTAGAAACCCATGTTAATTTTCTCTGAAAAATTTAAATCCTTCTGGGCTTTCATCGATCTGATCACTGAATCGGGATTTAAAAATCTCACATGTGGTCAAACTGTAAATTACATAAGATGACAAGCTCTGCACATAAGGGAATCAATCCTATAATTTAAAAATATCACAAGTGGTCAAACTGTAAATTGTAGAAGATAACAAGCTCGGCACAAGTGGTCAAACTGTAAATTATATTTTTTTTTGAATTAATAATAGTATGAATTGGGGAGGGTTAGAAAGTGGTAGTAGTTTACGGGGATGGACAATGGTCTTGCCTGCACGTGGTCTTCCATGTCTGTTCCATACCCCCAAGAACAGCAGCACCTGCAACTTCAATCTTCTAATTATTAAACTATTTTAAATTATTCGCAAAAGAACAAATCACATTATTTCCATAAATATTTTCTTGGACGTAATTTTACTAGATGACAAAATCAAGAAAACCCAGGTAAAAAAAGAAATTAATTCACTGTGTGATCCCAATGTGGGATCTCTTTATTTCATTAATGCCCATCACAGTTATTTTATTTTTCTCCCTATAACATGTGACTTTTATTTCTCATTATTTCACTTGATCTGAAACATTGCTGTAAAATTTCTGTTTTTAAAGTGTTTTTAAATTATTTTTTTATTTAAAAAAATTAAAGTAATATTTTTATTATATATTTTTAAAGTATTAATATCAAAATTTTAAAAGAATTATGAAATTTGTATTGAAAAACATTATTTATCAGATATATAGATGAAAAATAATATATTTTTCTGTTTCTCAAGTATAAAAATTTGTTATAAAACCATATAAAAGATAAATTAATTTGATATTTTTCTATTTAACTAAATATATTTATGTTTTTACTGTTTTTAAAGAAGTTTGTTTACGTGTGTAAGCTTTGAAATCACTTTCATCGAAGAAAAGTAGTAAAAAAGGAGAAGGAAACAGGGAAGGAGTGAGGTAATGTTGCGTGGTTGAGTGTACCTCAATTGCCAGCCCACCCGACCATGGCATTCCCGTGAGAGGGACAAAAGGGCAAATTGTATAAGCTTAAAAACAAAGAAAGTGAAAAAAAAAAAAAAAAACAAGAAGAAGAAGAAGAAGAAGAGAAAAACAATCACTCTTATCCTACGCACCCATTTTATTTTGTTTCTTTGTTCTTTTATCCTCGACCTCTCCATCACAGGAGTCCACTCTTCAGTCTCCCCATTTTCATAGGGGACCCCTTAACACCAAGAGTTACTTTCCTTTTAGCCCGAAAAAGTGATGACCATTAATGCACGTTGTGCCCCTCTCCGGATTTTTCCGTGACCACATTTTGGCCCCGGATGGTGTTTTATCATAATCATTGCTTAACCTCTTTGTCATGGCATGATCTGATTGGATTTGGGCTTGTTTTGATGAATATTCAATACCCATTTGCATTTTTTTTGTTTTGATTCTCAAATTTGCAATCTTTGAGATCTGAGTCTCTGTAAAGATGTAAGCTTTTCTCAATTTTTGGGTTTTACTTTTTCTTTTTTATTGGTTTATATTCTTTTTTTTTTACTGCCATTCTGTAGCGTCTTACCTTTTTTTTTCTTGGTTATGTGCATTTGTGGCAGATTTATTGCAGGGAAAAGGATCTTCTTTTTGAGCAATTTGTGTGATTCCTTTCAATGTGGTATACTAGAAAATGAAAGCTGTCAAATTTGGTTGTTTAATTATGTGAAAGAATCCATCAATGTGGTCTAATTTGGACAGTGTTTGATGGATGTATGTGAATTAGAGAAGCACACAGCAGTACTGGATACCCCAAGACCCCCCCTGGTTCCAGCTGAAAGAAACAGCAATGCAACAGCGAAAGCAGCAACCACCACCCGCCGTCCTCGGACGAGGGAAGTTGTTTCTAGGTACAAATCACCCTCTTCATCAACACCTTCTGTTGCTAGGCGTTTCCCATCACCGAGCCTCAGTAGAACATTGCCTACACCTTCCCCGGTGGTGCCTAAAAGATCTCAATCGGCGGAGAGGAGGCGCCCTTCAACCCCACCTTCACCCTCAAGGCCTTGCACACCGGTTCAAGATTCATCAGTTGATGTGCAGTTGCCATCTAGAAGGCTAAGTACCGGTGGTCGGTTACAAGAGAGTTTATGGCCCTCTACAATGAGAAGTCTCAGTGTTTCATTTCAATCGGATAGTATTTCTATTCCTATCAGTAAGAAGGAAAAACCAGTTAATAATGTCTTCTCCGATCGCACATTGAGGCCTTCTTCAAATGTAGTCCATAAGCAGGCTGAAACGCCAACTGGGTCACGAAAGCCTACACCAGAGAGAAAGAGGAGTCCTCTTAAAGGGAAGAATTCGCAGGATCAATCAGAAAACGCCAAACCAGTAGATGGTTTACATTCTAGATTGATTGATCAGCATCGATGGCCAAGTAGGATAGGTGGGAAGGTATGTTCTAATTCATCACTGAATAGAAGTGTGGATCTCACTGATAAGAATGTGAAAGCCTTGTCAACTCCAGTTGGAATTGGATTATCTTCACTCAGGAGAACGCCCATACCTGATAATTCAATAAAACCTTTACAAAAATCAGCTAGTGATACCTCGAGGTTATCACTGGAAGAAATTGGCAGAGTAGTGTCTGAGGTGAATTCGTTTGATGATAAATTGCGGCGGATATCGGGTGCTCAGAAGCTTGTTGCATCAAGTTTATCGGACAGAATATCATTAGTAACTCCTGTTGTTAGATCTCAGTCCTTGCCTACTCCTGGATCGCGTCCTGCATCACCAAGTAGAACTTCCATTAACAGAGGTGTAAGTCCATCTCGGACAAGACCATCTACTCCTTCTCGAGGGGTTAGCCCATCTCGGATAAGGCCATCTAATGTCTCCGTTCAGCCCAATAATTCCACTTCTGTGCTTAGTTTTATAGCGGATTTTAAAAAGGGGAAAAAGGGTGCGAGCTATATTGAAGATGCTCATCAGATACGACTGCTATACAATAGATATTTGCAATGGCGATTTGCTAATGCTCGGGCAGAGGCTGTTCTTTACATTCAGAAAGTGACTGCAGAGGTAGGATTTGAACGTTTACCAATATTCTTAGAATGTAGACCTCCTGAATCTGCCATCTATCTTAATGTTTTGTTAATTGCATGGAACTTTTGATGGCATCTGTCATGTCGGCCTTCTTTCAATAAATATGATTCTAGTCATATGGTGCCTTCAACCATTATTCTAGGTAATAGTTTCTCAGTTTCAATCCCTTTTAGCAGTCTACAACTGTAGTTTTTTATTATGAAATACAGAAAGTTGTATGCTTGTTTGGAGTAATGCAAAACAGTGAAAAAAATTAGTGGTGCTGTTTGTGAAGAAAATATGCAGCAGGTTGTTAAATTGCACCACTTTTTGTGGTTTGATGGGCCTTTTATGTTTCAGTGATTTTTCATTGAAGATGAACCTTGGCTCTTCAGCTCTTGTTCTTAACATTGATGCTGAAAGAGAATTTCCTTTCCTTTGATGTTTTAAATTCATAAAAACATGTTTGATGGTGCAGAGAACTTTATACAACGTTTGGGACGCCACTTTAGCTTTGTGGGATTCGGTAATCAGGAAAAGGGTCAATCTCCAACAGCTGAAGTTGGAGCTCAAACTCAATGCAGTATTGATTGATCAAGTAATGCCTCTCTTTATCATGACATTATTGTTTTAGTATTTCACAGCATGATCTAATTATTTCTATTCATCTACCGAGCGGTTTTCTCTGAAATGTTGTAGGGTGTAGTTCTTTATGGTAACCTCTGTGCATTTTAGATCTATCCATTTTGTTGCGATCCTTAATTCTTATTAATGTAATTTAAAATTATGTGAATAGAAGCTGCAACCATTTCTTCTTGAGGGGAATGGGGGAAAAGGGACATCTTTTCAATCCATAATTTAATTGCCCGCAACAAGGTATCCTCGTGATTGGCAATGAGAACAGTTTTGTTAAAATACCTGACATGTTGGGAGTATGTCAAGTGTTTGTGAGAAAGATGAGTTCTAGTCCTATCTAAAATGCTATCTAGCTTCAACTTAGACTGGAATTGTTTTGGTTTCTTATAACATATAGGGCAAGCAAATATTTGGGTCTAAGGGCCCACCACTACCACTTATTGTCTATGGAAATGGAAGTGCAGGGAGCTTCTAATCCATCATGTATAAAATACGCCAATATGCATCTGGGAGATCTTGTATTACATGAACAGATAGTGAATAGGTGGTGAATAGGGGAGCTTTTAAGAGCAGTTTTTCGAAGCTTTAAGTAATCCTTTGGCAATTTTATTCTCACTGAAATGTGGTTCTCTGTTTTTTTGGTGGGGGAAAGGAAGGTGGTGGTTTGAAACAGAAGAAAGGTGAATTGCTGTGGTGGAGGAATATTGGTTAACTTGAATGTACACTAGAGTATTTGAAATTCTGAAGAGCAGTTAATGTATATTTTGAAATCTATATTTTAAAGAGTACATCCTAGCGGTTTAGGCATGTATGAAAAAGAAAAGGTTCCAGCACAAGGAGCAACCTTATGAAATGTAAGGGCTGCTGGACTGAACTGGTGAAAGGTCTTCTCCAATCTCCAAAGTACACGTAAATGAGGGGGAAAATATACAAGCAGTCCATTCCATTTTTTTCATTTTATGTGGCTTGTTTGAACTTGTAGCTCATTATAGAAGCATTTTTGAGAAGGCAGTAGCTAGCATCAACTCAGGATAAGATGGGTTGAATTTACTTAAGATGTTAGGCTGTGTGAATCAGAGCCAAAAACAGTATCTGCATGGAGAGGATAAGTTTTGGTGAGATATTGTAATTGATGAGAGAAAGGCCAAAGGAAATATAACTTGGTTGTGGCAGCAATAAACAAGATAGCCTTGATCCTAATGAGCACGAGCATCTACAGGGAGATAAATTGCAAGAGATTTGTTATTCTTGGCACTGCTGCAGCATTGTTAACTTCTAGAATGTGGCTCTAAATATGATGTTGAAGAAGTATGAATCCACCCTAGCGGGTAATTGTAGCATATGGTATACTCAAAATCAAGCACTTAAATGTTTGTTCGCCTTCAGAAAAATGCACAATGTATATGAGATGCTATTATTTGACAAAATATGGTTGCTTTTCTTGTTTTTAACATATCAAGTAGGGTCCTAAGCTTGTTTAAAATCCAGCTTATCAGAAGTTTTCACAGCATCTTGGTTCTGTTCCTATAGAATCAAGTTGATGTTGAAGAAAACCATCTTAGTTTCCTGTTATACTATAAATTCTATATAGTAATTTACAAAGAATTGTCTTTTTACGGAGAAACATTTTCATGTGAAAAAGATGTCATGCTGAGGTTCTGGTCAGAGTCAACTCCAAGCATCTCGGTGGTCTATTACCATGTTGAAATTTAATTTACCATCTGTTGAAGTTCTTTATCCATGCCTCATTTCCTAAACTAATTTGGAACTGAGGTTTAGTCTTTTGGAGTTGAATCCAATTGAGCTACCCCATTATCTAATTGCTAAGTAAATTGATTCAGATCACCTACCTCGATGATTGGGCTTTACTTGAAAGAGACCATATTAATTCTTTATCTGAGGCTGTGGAAGATCTGGAGGCAAGCACTCTTCGTCTTCCGGTGATCAGTGGAGCAAAGGTATGTTTGTTTTAAAAGATGATTGGAAGTGATTTCTGGAGAGAGAAATTATTGATGTTGACATCATTATTGGGATTGCGCTTCTTCAGGCAGATATAGAATCTTTGAAGGTTGCTATTTGCTCAGCTGTTGATGTGATGCGTGCAATGGGATCATCCATATGCTCTTTACTTCCAAGAGTGAGATACATTTCTTAACTATCCCTCGTTCAATTTTGTTAATTAGTGCATAAAGCATGATGACGGGGTTTTCCCCCTTGGTTCTCATTTTAGCTGCATGTTTTTGCCATTATATGGACCATGCATTGTCTAGGCCATAACCCAATGCGTTCACTACTGATGGTTGAAGTGGATAAGTTGGGAAAAGAGAATTGGAAATTGATTGGCAAATTGAATTTTTATTTTTATGGACCATGCTCACCCTCGTTTGAGATTCCCATTATGACTGGGACCACTCAGTTGAAATGCAAAATTGATATCTTATCAGTTCTTTCATGGTTTCTTTTGCATATTTTTTTTTTCCTAAAAAAGATAGATTGAACTGAATTTACATTTTAGGCTATGCTTCTCAATTTCCAATGCCCACCTCAAACTGTATAGTGTTGCCAAGATTATTTGTAGATCTAATGCTGGTCTTCTAAACTTTTTTTTTTTTTTTGGTTATAGGTGGAGGGGATGAATGCTTTGGTTTCTGAGCTTGCCACTGCTGCAGCACAAGAGAAAGCTAAGCTTGATCAATGTGAAGCTCTATTGGCATCAACAGCAGCTATGCAGGTGAGAAAAAAACATGCATGGCTGTAAAACTAAGCTTCCATAGGAAGAAATTTATACAAAATTTAGTCCTTTGATGCAATAATTAACAAGTTTTTATGTTGATTAGATAGAAGCATTCTCGGCAGTGTGAATCAACATTTTTAAATAAAAATCACTTGTAGGATTGTAAGATCAATGAGACGTCAAAGAAAAACATTTAGGAAAATTTGTGCTGTTATGATCAGTAGTAAGCTGAATTGCTTCTTAAGAATACCTTCTTTCCGTATATGTTTACTTTTTTCTACACCATCTACTAGTTCTTGGATTATGCCATTATAACTTTCTTGCTATGCTATGTCATTCTTTCTCAGATCATAAACTTTGTTCTTCCTTGAAGGGGAAATGAATTTAGTTGAGTTCATAATTGAAGAATCCCAACGTTTGCATGGTCCCAATAGCACCCAACAACTCAATCTCTGCAAGCATGTAGAACAACCTTATGCTGTATTTGCATGGATTGATTATCTTTTTTTGTGCTCTGGATAACATGGCCACTCAACATGCTTTAACTTGTCTGCTGCAAGGTGGGAGTGTTTAGGTCTGTTTGGTCTGGATTTGAGTCTTGCACTTGTAAAGGCAGAACAAAATCCTTGCCAGTCAATTAATTGCTGTAGTGATAACTGTCCTAGCAGTATCGATCGTTTGAGCTTTTTACCATTTCATTTATTTGATATGGTTGAGGAATGGCAGTGTTTTCCTGGTTAGATATCCGAGCTGATGGGATCAATCAATATGGGCTTTCAATATCTTCATTCTCTCACTCATTTGCTCAATAATCCTTTTGTCCATTGGCAATTCATTGATCATACATGTGGACAATCTGGTCTGTCCTCTATCAGATTGGCTGGCCAAGATCAGTCCATCATTGCTTGCATGGCTTGAAATGATGTTCTTGCAAGAAAAGTTATATTTTTGTCAGTGGGTACACCTTTAGCTGGGGTGGGGTCCTTGCTTGCTTACATTCAATTACTGTGAAAAGAACTGAAATCAATCGCTTTTTGTAGCTATACTTATCATGCACATATTTTAGGGTTTTTCCTCCCCAGACATTATTATCATGCCATGCATATATTGGATTGTATCTAATTGCATTCAGCGTCAAGCAGGTAGAGGAGTACAGCATTAGGACTCATCATATACAAATGAAAGAAGCTCTGGAGAAGCAACAACCACCATTCATGGCAATGAAAACACCCTCATGGCTCTGAGCAATTACTAAGCTAACTTTTTTCACTCAGCAGAGATAAAATTACGGGGTCTTCTCTGGGCAAATGTAAATTGATTTTTTCTTTTTAACCTTAACTTCGGTGGGAAAGTTTATTTTTATTTTATTCTTTTTCTTCATTTTTTTTCTTGTAATTTTTTGTATCAAGGGAATGAAAAGAAAATGAAAGGGAAGGGAAGCTAAGGGTTGGAAATTCAATGTAGAAGCAGATCTCAGAAAAGTAAAAAAGAAATTAAAAGTTACATATTCTATGTTTCCCTGGGAAACAGGCAAATGTGGCACCAGTCTTGTTATTTTCAGCATGTACTCGTAGGTTTAAAGAAATGGAAGAAGATAAATTGTGTATGGTGATGATACTGATTTTGCAGTTGAAAAACGCTGCCAGCCATGTTATTGGGCATAAAAGAAAAGTTGAAACCATTTGAATAAAAGAAATAGATTGGATCTGACATCCATGACACAAACATTTTGAGTTTAAGCGTTAGGGTTGTCAAACAAAGAACTGAAAATTGGAAGAACAGTTATTAACTGCAATGCCCGGTCAAGCAGTCAACCCGATGTTCATATATCCGTTTGAAAGTAAACCCACTGCATGATCCAACCGGATCTATGAATTGAAATATCTGTTCGAAAAGGAACAAATTAATCAAAATTATTGAAGTTATTTAAACAGTCTTTTATTTTATATCAAATGATGTATCTTCTTAAAACAAAAACAAGTCTTTGTTGGCGATCTTGCTGTTTACCCATTTGAGACAAGGCGCTCGTTGGAAGCCCGATGATTATAGTTATGTGGAAGCCCGATGATTATAGTTATGGTTTCGTTAGATCGGTGGAGGCGAGTTTTTGGGATGCTAGAATTGGTGGGATTTTACATGCAAAGGCAATAGTTGATGGGTTTGGTTTGGATTTGTTTGTTGGCTCTGGCGCTCTGCTCTTGTTGATTCTTGCTTTAAGCTTTGGCGGGCGAATATAGCTATTAATATGTTTGATAGAATGCCTCAAAGAGATACTGTTTTGTTTAATACAATGATATCTGAGTTTGTTAAGAATTCTTGTTTTGAGGATTCAATTAGAGTTTTTGGAGATATGGACCCAAGTTTGATTTAACCACAGTTATAGCTGTTTCATCACCTGCCGTGGCTGAGTTACACAGCTGTGCATTGCATTTCTGTGAAAAAGGAAATGTTTCGGATAAGCTTAATGACCTATTTCATGCATTGTTTTTCCTCCTTTTGCTGTGTGTATAACAACGTCGAAAAAAAGAAAATCACCTGTGACAAGTTTGCTAGTGGTTTAGCGAAAGCAGTTATGATTTTCAGGTTTTATGGATTTCTATGGGATGTGCATGCGATTCTCCATTAGGGAAAAAAATGAAATCAACAAATTTTTCGGCTGTTTTTTTTTGCATGCTGCTTACATTTTCTGGAGCTGAACACAAAGGTTTGTTTATCATTTCCCCAGAGTTATCTGACAATCTAGTTCTTATTGAAGGGTTTGGACAAGAGCGATTGTAAGTTATTTTGGAGATCGTGATATCCTTCATTGAACGTGACTGATGGATAATAGCGGAGACTTGCCTCGCAGCTAAGCTCAAAGAGAATAGAAAATGTCATCCGCTGTCAACAATCTCAAGGTAAAGTGCATATGCCTCAAATCTTCACTGTAGGCTTGCCTTTCAGATTGACCTTAAGAACTTTCTGGCATTACCTTCTTTCCATAACATGTACCACTAACTTTGGTGTGTGCTTTTGTGATCCCGTCAGATATATTTAAGAAACAAGCAGAAATGGACAGTGGTATAAATAGATAATAGCATCTTCCAGCATGGGGTCCTTAATCAATGAAGGATTTGAAGTTAAGTTCTTCCAGTGAAGGGTTCTGAGAAGATCTTCACAAGAGCACCAGGCTTTGCTTTGAAATCCATGTTCAAGCACTTCGAGTTTTCTTGGTTGACAGGGAATTTCATACAGTTCAGAAGAAATCCAATTTTAAGGTAACCATTATTGGTACATGTTCCATGACAGCTCAGGGTAACTTGTGAGGCTTCAAAAGATTGAACTTCTTGGTGTCCTGAGATGGGTGCAGTGGTTAGAATTTTTGCCATCCAAGTTGTATAAAGCAGAAATATGCACTCGTTTGGGCTGTTAGTGTGAGAACGAGTGATAAGGAAAATGTTTTTTCATTCCAATTACAAAACTGGGTTCAATGCACATTGCTACACAAAATTTTCACTCTAACTTTATTCCTTGTGCATCTCCATCTTGTCAGTTTATACATCGAATATCGTATTCCCTTAGAAGCAGGATGCACATGTATCTTCTATTGATGCACAAATCAACTAGAAAATAAACACACTTTTAACAGTTGAGTCCACATTGCTTGGTGTCAGGTCCCCTGGTTTTCATCACAAATGGATCAATCCGGACCCAAAGCAAGGAGAAGATGGAAGCCAAGAGCACTGACCATATAACCACAATAGTCGGTGTCCTGTTTTGCCTCCCCATCAGACCTTTGAGGAACGGGTAGAGATGGACAATCACCCAGAAGGCAAAGAAGAGCTTCCCGAATAGAGGTCCCCATGACTGGTACCCATTGTTTATGGCATCTGAGACTCCAGCAACAACTCCAACAAGGTTGATGATTAAGATAGTGGTTGGAGGGATAAGCAGGGTTGTCCATTTAAAGGCATATAGCTCTCCAAAATCGTCATCGTCTGTTGCCTTGGATGTGACAGTGAAGTTTGTGTCGATACCTGCTAAAACTTTCAGAAGACCTTGGACAACAGCAAAGAGGTGAGCTGATACACCACCTATAACCCAGAATTGCTCGTTTCTCCACCATTCCTCAATGCTTACTCCGCTCCATCTGAGCTCAAGAATGCCCGTGGAAAAGATTGACAAAAACAAGCCAATGAAGAAAAGACTTGCAAAGGTGCTTATCTGGATCATAAACGAATTGGGAACATGTCATCACAGGGTTTAAATAAACAAAATCGCGTTCTCATGTTAACATAGGATTTGAAAGAATCTAATTGTATCTTCATTGGATTCAATTCCAGTCTCATTTTTAGAATGTTTTGGCCTTTTAAAGCTCTGCACCCTGTTATTTTATTCTGTGTAATGTTTTCATGGAAAAAATAACAGTCGTATTGTTACCTCTGGCATGATAAATTTATCAGTAAGCAGGCAGATGGCAGGGAGGCAACAGTATGCAACGAGTGCTAAGGAGGTGAAGGGGTAGATAGTTGTGTTCACATACGCAAACCTCTCGAGCCACTTGAGCTTTCCTTCCTTGTAGCCATACAACATAGGGCTGTGACGACTGAAGAAAATTTCAACAGAACCAAGAGCCCATCGGAGCACTTGGTTGAGCCGATCTGATAGATTGATGGGAGCTGAACCCTTAAATGCAGCTCTCTTTGGCATACAGTAAATAGACCTCCAGCCACGACAATGCATCTTAAAACCTGTCAGAATATCCTCTGTGATCGAACCGTAAATCCAGCCCAGCTGCACAGGAGAAAGGCAAATTTATTCAATACAGAAACTTCAAAGCACCATATAAATCATCTTTTTAACCTCAATTGCTCAATACATTTCAGAGCTACTGGATTTTTTCTGTTTACATACCTCGAGTCCCCATTCAGTTTTGTCTTCATATCCACAACTGATCACATGGATGGCTTCTTTTAGCAGAGCTGCCGGACTCGAGGAAGGAGGTACACCACCTTCTTCCATTAAAGTTGAAGTCACAAAAATTGCTGATTGTCCAAACTTCTTTTCAAAATTCATGTGGGACATCAACAGCTCCTTGTCATTATTATCCATTCCTGCTCAACAGGCTTTACATATTAGGATCAAAAGGGGAAAAGAAGATTTTGTGCAAATCAGTACGAAAAGATCTTTGAAAACCTTGCAGGCCTGTACCTTCTCCAACTGCACCATTCTTAGCATTCTTCTTTTTGCGACGTCCAAAACATGGGCAGCAGTCACAGGTTTCCATCTTTGGGCGCTTTGGATCTTTAGGAGGGTCATAGCCATACAAAGCTTGCCTTTTGAAAACGCATCCTGTGCCCACATATACTGGACCCTGAATTCCATCTAGACCCTTCATGTTAATCTGCAGGTAACACAGGGAAAAGAAACATCATCTCACTTTTCACATGCACAGGTTATGAGAGCATACACACGGGGTAAGCCAGGGATTTACATCAAAGAAAACAGTGTTTCTGTTGGCGTATCGATCATGTGTATCAATGCCATCAAATCTTTGAGGAAATTGCACGTAGCAAACTTTCTTTCCAATCTGGGGGTCCATCAAGAAACACATAGCCTCTCGAACGGCCTTGCTATTATTTACATAATGGTCACAATCCAAGTTCAGCATGAAAGGAGCATTGGTAAGCACTGCAGAGACCCGAATCTGAAAATTGCGAGAAGTCGAGAGGTATCACATAAAGCAGGCCTTTCAAAGGTGAGGGAACTTAATGCATGTAAAATAAATATTTTTTTCTCAAGTTTATTTACCAGGGCATTCATGGCACCGGCTTTTTTATGATGTGAAAAACCAGGCCTCTTCTCTCGAGATACATATACAAGGCGAGGGAGCTCGTTCCCTTCAACGTCATGTCCTCCACTGTGACCGAGAAATACTTGAATCATACCAGGGTGATCCCTCGTATTGTTTCCAGGCCATGGTGTTCCATCTTGCATAATCCACCCCTCTGTAGGAACCTTCTGTGCTTTTGCTACAATCGCATTTATCCGAACCTTGAATTCTTCATATTCTCTCTGTCAAAGACCAAAAATATCATAGAATCTTATCTAAAATAGGTTCTAAAATAGGTTGCAGGAACTTAAAAAATCGATGAATTCTATAGATGTCGATGCGAATTACGAACCTTCATAGCTCGACGTTCCTTAACAAAGGTAGGCTGAACTTTGTCCTTGAGATAATCAATCTTTAGAGTGAAGTAAAACTCTGGGGCTCGTGGTTCTATGTTAAATTTCTTGCAGAATGGCACCCATTTTCGAGCAAATTCAGCAGTTTCAGACATGGCTTCAAAGGTGCACATTGAAGCACCATCGTCAGATAGGTAACATGAGATCTTTTCAACTGGATAGTCCATGGCCAAAATTGATAAAAGTGTGTTGCCCGTGACTAGAGGGGGTTCTTTCATTGGATCCACGGTACTGACAAAGATATCCACTGGAGCAAGCATATTGGGCTCGCCTTCCTGCTCATACCTGCGTTGCAAAAATTATTAGCGGTTTGTAATTTATTTCTTAACATTGCTTTAACAGTAGAAATAATTATCAGCTGAGATCATTCTGATCGGTGTTCTTTCCAAACATAAAATCTCTGAAATTTTAGTTTTATATACTAGTTTGAACATTCTATGAACCTGAGAGAAAGGCGATCCAGATAAGTCTCGCGATCGATTGGCAACCACTTGGGGAATTGATCAAGGATCCATGAAATTGCAAACCAGATTTCGCAGACTATAGATGTCAGCCAGAGCCCAATTGCATCATGCACCGGATGCAAAATTCGATAGCGAAGAAAGACGGCCAGTATGATTAGCCTAGCAACAATAACCATTCTATACGGATTGATCTTGCTGGATGCAATAGGAACTTTCCTGGAGAGTGGCTGTCTTGCATCTTCTAACCTGCAATAATGGTTTACAGCATATCATTCAATGCCCGCTTGATGATTTCGGTTTAAGGCTAATTCATAGTTACAAAGATGGCAAGACTGGTCTAGGCATTTCCTACTAAAAGATGGTATATAGAAGCCGGATACATACATGGCTGCTTCCGCATCGTCATCTTGTTCTGGCCCCAGATTTCCTTGCTGCATTTTCCACTCGTCCATCCGCTCTTTCCACCCTCCCTCTTTCTTTTCGTCCCATCTTGCACTTCCTGTTTCGTGCAATTCATGCAAATCATGTAATACTAATCGAAATAGTGATTCAGTTAATCATTTTAATCAATGCTTGCGATGAGTAAATACCAGGTTCAGAAACTGGATATGGGTGCACTCTCTTATGAAGTGAAGAAGATAGCATCTGTTCTCCATGAGATCCAATGGAGAACTCTCCACTCACCTGCACAGATGTTTAAGCATTTCTTAAAGTCCACTTAAAAAATGTCAAACAAATCCATTGAATTGGAATCAAAGAAAAGGACCGGCATCACTTACAGGCCTTGATCTGATTCCAGTTATAACTGGTGGGAATTGGCTATTTTCTTCATCATCATGGCCTCTTCCGTAAGTCATTTTCCCATGAAGCATTGCCTCAGTGAGATACTTATTCTTGTCTTTTTCATCTTCAATGATGAACTCATGTTCAATATCATCCACATCATCTTCTTCATCATCTCCCTCCACCCTTGGACTCCCTAGACAGTTTTTGAAATAAAATCAGCTTGAGAATCCCATGCCAAAACAGAAAATTATAGCTTTGGGCTTGTATATTTTACCTTTGAGACGCTTGTATCTAGTCTTGCACTGGGGACAGTTTTGAGTCCCTTCTCTTCTTTCATACTCGTAGCATGGTCTACACACAGGAAAACCACACTCATTGCAAGCCACAAACAAATCACCATCCACAGTTACGCCAATCTCATCGCCACAAATCTCACAAACTTGACCATCCAAGTTCTTCAAAGGTTTATGCTGCACCAAAACCAAAACAAACCCAAAGAATTAATAATGACGAGTCACTGCATGCATGGTTTCTTGTGATTAGTATCTTGCTGCTTTTTCTTGTTTAAGGTTTGTTTTGTTAGTATTTCTTACCTCTTCATGGCCATGAATGACAACAAGCTCGTTGCGGTTGTGAGAGCCAGCGACCAGTCCAGCACTAGCTTCCATGCTGAAGAATGGAATGGGGTGAGAGAGCTACTGGGCGGTTGAGAGGGAGTGATGTTTCTTCTTTATGAATGGAAGGGTAGGACATGGAGAGTTGTGCTGTATATCTTGCTTTCACCTAATGTGGCCAGGTAAGGGTACCGGTGCTGTTGAAGTTGGTTGCAGAGTCACCATTGCCTTGAAGTTAAGCTTCGTCTTTTTTCAACCACCACGCCCTTCCCTCATGCCTTCTTTTTCAATGACTAACTTGGTGTGTGCGTGTGTGTTGTATTTACACTATAGTTTTTGGAAAACATTTCTTCATTATTTAATTAATTTCTATAAGAAAAAAAAACTTGGAAAATGAAGTACATTTTATTACTCTACTACTAATTATTAATGGTCTCCCTTTATTTTATATTGTATTTTGTGCTATTTATTTATTGCTTCTCCAAGCCTTTTTCAGTACCTCTCACAAGTCAAAAGATAATGCCACATACATGGATGTGTTTCTTCTTTGATTCACCAGCAAATAGAACCACTTTCCATCTAGAAAAAAAAAAAAAACCCTAACTATTATCCATTTTGATTTACACCCGTCAAAGATTTTTTTTTTTAATTTTAATAGTTGAACTATTGCTTATTCAGATTTACACCCGTTTTATGATATGTTGTATTTTTACTTCAAAAGACTGAAATTAATGACTTGCATTTATATGGTTCCTTTTTTTATTGTTGAGTTGGAGGATAAAATGATGAGTACGTAGGATTTTTATTCCAGTTGATTTTTATATTGTTTGATGATTTATTTTTAATTTAATTATCAATTCTTTTGACATTTATTTTGTTGTAGGCATGATTCTTGCACGCCATTTAATGTATTCATTAATAGAACCCAACAGAATAAAGCGTAAATCCAAATATACAATAGTTTAACTACTAAAACAAATATTTTAACCCTAATTTTTCACACCAACCCTTTAAAAATTCTAGATCAACCTTTAATTTATTAGTTTTTATATTTGATTTTAATTTTTTTATTGAAAGATTTTTATCTTGAGTAATTTATAAAATTAGTATATTTTTTCAATTTCAATTTCAATTTCAATCCCTTTTAATTTTTTTACTTTTTAAATTTAATTATTATTCTTTTGATTGTTATTTATATTTTTTAAAATTATTTTTGAAATTAATTTTTTTTACGATTTCATCTTTTAATTTTTTTCCTATCAAATTTGATCTTTATTTTTTTTATTATTTTTTTAATGTTTTGATTGGATCCAGATCCAAGATTTTATAGATTATGAATTTTAAAAATTTAATCAGATTTAGTATGTTGGCTTGGTTTTATTTTTTTTTATTTAAACTAATTTTTTTCTTGTTTCATCCTTAGTATTCATTCAATTAGAAGTTAAATATTGATGAATCTATAGGAGCAAAACTAAAGTTTACCCTTGAAATAATCATGCTCGTTAGACACGTGCTGTTTTATGCGATTAAAAATTGCTTAAGTAAACCGAAGTCATGTTCTTGGTTGACAGTAAAACGGGGTCGTGTCTGCCACAATTTTTTTTTCCTAATTTTATTATGTTAATTAATTGGCAAAAATGGATGCACAATCGAAACTTCCATCTGTTCTATAGCTCAAAATGCATGTAATCATAGCATACCCAAGTAACCAAATGCCTTTCAGTAATGGCTGTAAACTTTATTTATCCCTTTAGACTCGAATTTCATACTTCTCTTGTGATGGGTGAGTGAATTGCTAGAGTAGAATTCCATATACCTACTGGCAGAAGACATACTTGCCAACGATCAAAGATGTATGATTTTGAGAGTACATGGCTGAGGCCCCTCATCTGCCAACCGGTGATGATGCTTGCTATAGTTTGAATCCATCTCTTTCAAAGCTTCAGCTGCCCGTCAACTGTTAATGCAAGCAGAAAAACATGTGAATGAGCATGCTTGGAATCCAAGAACTTCAAACCCAAGTCATGTTCCAATCGTTAGTTGGAGCTTCTCCATCCAGACAGAGCAACCTCTCCTACTTGAATACAAGAATTCTATTTAGGAAAACACTCTACAATCACGCAATGTAATGAACTGCTCCTTTCATTTTCGTTTTCCACTGCCTGATTTGCATAGGCAGTTCGGCACGCTAGGCAGGTAGTTCTGTTTATTGAATTTTTATTTTTCATCTCCATTTAAGAGAAAAGGAAAAAGAAAAAGAAAACGACACTAGAAAGTAAAGTACCCGTGTTCGAATCCTCCCCTTCCAGCCTCGTTTAGAAAGTAAAGTAACCCCTTTCCCATCCAACCTAGTATTTTTTTCAAGGTAGAGCTACGAGGTTTTATGTCCCACTTGAAGCTTTCCTCCCTCCTGTAGACTCGAAAAAAGAAGCTTTTCCACCTGGTAAGGGAAGGGTACAGGGTGGGCCCAAATGTGAAATGGCTTTTCGGGTAGGCTCAACTTTTCCACTGATCAAGACTTTCAATATAAAGACAAGATCTAAATATCCCTGGCTTTGTTAAGCCCGCTTGCTCAGCTGGTCATCTCACAGGACCAACCCCTGTTCTTCACGGTACCTTCGCTACCATTCTGTATGTAATCTTGTTGGCAAGAAGCATGAACAGGCTCTTCAACCTCAACTTTGTGCTCACGTCATGTAAATTCTGGATCTTGTACTTCAAGCAACCCTTTCAATATATGCCTATATGCCCAAAACTGCCACAAGCATTCACCGTGTTCTGCGCAAACTAAATTTTTTGAAGATCACACTGCTCCACTGACCTCAAATTCAATTGCTTCTATAAATTATCTGTCACTCCTCATCCACCACTTCAAAAGCACCCCGCACATAGGGAATCAACTTAGAATACATCAGTTGCAAAAACTGAACTTCTGGAATGGCTACTACGTCTCAGAAGTACCAGTTACTTGAAAGCAAATTTATCCGCCAGTGGCCTTTCCTTTACTCTATACATCCTTCCTTTACTCTGAACCTCTAAACTCTTCAAATATGAGGTACAATCTTGCTCAACTTTCTAATTTAGTGTATAAAACTTCCAGTCCCCATCACTAGTCTCTTTCCAAATCACTACCTTGTGATGGATTGCATTTGTCTATGGAGTAACCATATACCAACCTCCCAGTTTAAAACCTTATCCAGCAACTGCTGGAGGAAGGCTTGCGACATGACTTCCTCAAAAAGTGGCCTGAAATCTTTAACTTGTAGCTCCCGCGTGATATGTCAAACCATCCAATCCATGACATTTCTAGACCATTTTGTATACAGTCTCCTTTGAGTGATACACTATGTGCTCAAGTTTGTGGCCTATAAAATGGCAACCTATAATCATCCCACTCTAACAATCACAAATAACATTCTTGGACTAGCATGCATATAGAACCACAGTAATGGATTTATACACGATCAAACATTAACAGCATCCTAATCTGCTTCGAACTTAAAAAATAATACATAAATAAATCAGCTTACAAGCAATATCCTGTCTAACCTTATTCAGATTACAAAAGATTACTTTGTTTAAAAAAAAATGAAATCATGTTTGTAGTACATGTCATATTAAACTAAAGCTATACAAAATACCAAGATTCCAAACTTAAATTCCAAACTTTCCTACAAAATGTGATCAGGAGTACCTGGCAAGTGTTCCATAATTAAAACCCCTTGTAAACTTGCATGCGCTCACACACCAGCTGATACTTCATCTGCGGCTGACTTGTCTTTTTTCTTGGGAGGTTCCTGAGCTTTCTGTAGAAGAGCTTTATTTGGTACCAGAGTAATAAATGCATTCCTATCACGGAAGTTTTTGCTCTCCTCAGTGGCAAGCTGCAAATCACAGCATCAAATGGAAGTTAGCATGCAGAATTCAATGAAGAAATAATGAACACTTCTAAAATTATGAAAACTGAGAACATGCACGTGATATGCAGGGGACATACTGGTAAAAATTTGCAGATTTTGAAATTGCTACTGAATGGCCTTAACACAGAATGAGCTTGATACTGTTCAGTGAGTCCGTTCGAAAGTATCAAAGCTTATAGGACCAGTCACTGCAATTATTATAAGCAATTTTGCACTGGGTTCTCTCAAACTTGGTCAGCCTGAGATGCACAGGTCTAGACCAGCCTGGTTCGAAAAATTTATCATAAAAAATGCTCCTTTTCTATTCTTTTTTTAGGAAAAAAAAAACAATTGCTGCATCTTCTATAAGTTACATAGAATGAAACAGAATAAAGAATTCAACAGCACTAGCAGACATTAGGAATTTCAGAATATATTGCATATCAATCTTCCTGTACTTTGTATATTATTTTGAGCATAAACAAATAAAAATACATCATGAGTACCTCTCCAACATCATTTTGGAAACGTCTTAAGAGCTCAATTGCATTATTTCTGAACTCATTTTCACGGCCTTTTAAGTTCACTATGACCTTGACCTGAAATAACCAAACATAATAAATGAATCAGAAACAAAAATCCTGCAAATGGAATCAGAACATGCAGGCATAGATGTCAAGGAAGAAATAAAATAACGCCGACCTTATCACCATCTTTCAAAAACTTCCGAGCAGCTCTTAAACGCACATCATAATCATGCTGGTCGATATTGTAACTGTCAACAGAATTGATAAAAGCACAGTGTTAGTGTTAGGTTAAACATAGAATGCATAGCTGTAGCTTAGAAGTTAGAATACATTTATACTTGAGCTTTCTAGTAAAGATCTTGAAGAAATCACACAGTTTGAAACATATATGCTTCATTTTTTAATGATTACTTTCTACTCGTCATATTTCCAACATTCTGCCTGCTCTAGTGTAGATGCTGTCCAGGCAGTACTGATGAAAGAAGACGAGTGAACTAATAAAAAGAAAGGGCAATTAAAATTTTAATTGAGAAAGCACAGCTGGCCCCATGGCCAAGTGGTATCCAGCTACTTCATAATTTGCAGAACGAAGAACTACTCCTATAACAAATCTTTCCTTTTTGCAATACCACCTAAAATGATGCAAGAGCATAAATTTAGAGAAGGAAAAAATTATATCATATATTTCAGGTTACCTCAGAGGTTAATGATCTTGGGAACAACATGCATATGGAAGTAGACTCCAACCACTTTGTAATTTAACTTCTTAGCTTTCTATTTATTAACAGTAAGTTTCCTTTCAGCAATGCTGATACATCAATTTTCAGATGGATATTAACAATTTGCTAATCGATGTGAAAATGTGACTTCGCAAGGATTGAGCATGATAGCATGAAAAGAAGGTCATATTTTGTAGTTATCAATAAGATGTAGCAGTTAATCAACCAGCAACACCATCAATATCACAGCATGCTGCAAGCTGAAGAAAGATAAATGAGATGGCAGCTAAATGAAAAGACATGCTAACATTTTAAGAGTACATTGTTTACCCCATTTTAAGCTCCTTCAAATCCATGCGACTTGCTAAAATTTCAGAGCACACTTGGTCAGTATACATTCTCATAGGAGAATTTAGTCATGCAGTAAAGCATCAAACTCTAAAATAGAGGATAAAATAGAAGAGGCATTCACCAGCACTTTTCTTCTGCTGTCCTCTCTTTTTCTTTTGCTGTTCATATCTAAATTTGCTGAAAGAGAAGCAATCAAGGATTAAGGCAATTTTCAACTGAAAACATTTGCAATGCAGACATCAATGTAGAAAGCCTGCTATAGAATTGTAAAGGGCATCAATTTTGAACAATGTCTCAACACGGGATTCCCCACCAAAGAAAAAAGAAGATAAGCAATTTCTTCCATCCCAATATTCTTCCAGCAAAGGGCCATATCTATTACTCAAAATCAATGAACAAGCACAAAAAATAGGGCGATGCAATTTTATTTTGGTTATATAAAGAAAATAAGACCAAAAATAGCTGAGTGCCTAATTGATTTTTAAAAATAAGATAGACCAGCAGAGAAGACATGAGCTATACAGGTCAAAATGGAAGCATAATTTGCAACCAAAACATTGGATAAGTTATACAGCTTATGGTAAAAAGACTACCAAGTTAAGAGGCACAGATTCTAATATCGAAAGCAAACACTCTGTGTCCTGGAGGTCAAAAAAGGCAGAACCAGAAACGGCCACCAATAATAAACCTCCATGCTCTTCAATAAACATGGTGTCACGGGCAGCATACAAAACCCATCTTCTAAAGAATAAAATTAAAAAAAAAAAAGTCCATTATACTTAAAAATCCCAGTCAGCAAAAACTTTTAAGTTTTATATCAGGTTTACACAGAATAAAAGAACATAGTTATAGATCCTACCACCCTTAAAACCTATAACTCAATGGATTATCATGCCCCCCAACTGCAAATATAGAGCTATACATTCCATAGTTTATTATTCCCACCTTGATATCAACAATACTGATAGCACAAGGGAGAAAATAGACAATCTCAATGCTTGTTGTTTGAGGAGATTTAATTCAATGATGGTTGACACTATTTAAAATGTGCAACTTGGTTTGTCTTCTTTAATTGTTGTGGAGAAATAGCGAAGATGTAAAAAACTTCACCACATAAACATACATATACTTCATTTCATTTATTTATAAAAGGAAAATGCTAAAAGAGTCATACTTGTAATCCATTATTCTGACAACAGGAGGATCTGCATCCGGAGACACTATCACCTGCAAAAAACAGAAACAAATCAGAAGCTCAGGACAAGAAGTTTGATGTGCGTTAGACAAAGGACGTAGTTGCAACACCAACAGCATACGTGCGGCATCCAATTTACCAACCAAAAAGGAAAGCTGGCTCTGTGGGGGAAATCAATACTTTTTAAACAAAAGAATATACTTATTGAGGACCATAAAGTAGAACACTTACTCTGTTACTATAAAAAAAAAACAAACAATTCCCTTCTGGTATTTAACCAAGAAGATGGTAAGTGTTTCACATTCAAATTCACTATTGATGATCATAATAAGGATATATATAAAAAAATAAAAATTGAACATTGTTAATCTTTATTTTCATCATCCACGTAAATTTGATACACCGAAGTCCAGCCACAAGAAAATATATTTATACATGGGTGCTAATGCTTTTCGATGATGAACTGAGGAAACAATGCAGTCTAAACCAATTGATAGTTATGAAATGGAACCTTTTTCCTCACACTATATCATGCAATGTAGTCATCATGTAAAGAAACCACATCTTTATACAAATAAAGTTCGTAAATTCACAATAATTTTTTAAAAAATAAAAATAAAATAAAATGAATAATATACCAAATCAAGCTCGGTATCTTCAGCCATTTGAATTGCATCACGAACAGTTACCACTCCAACCTTAAAAATGAATAAATAAATCCACTATCAGTTTTAGTTCTAAAACTGATCAAATTTATAATTAAAAGAGGGATGAAGGTTCCTTTTTTTTTCTTTTCTATTTTCTCAGCTACCAAACAGAAAACAACATTTCATTTTTTAAAACTAACCATATTCTGTTGCTGATCAATGAGTCTCACAGTAGCTGACCTACAAAAAAAAATTACAAAAAAAACTGTAAATTACAATTTATTTCATTTCAAAATCACACAAAAATAGCCATTAATAATAATAATCACCTAATGCTAGATATATTAAGAGCCTGGTCATCATCGGAATCACTCTTCCGCGGCCTCCGCGAGTCATAGGATCGTGGACCGCCGAAACGGGCAGTGGTGACGGGGCCGGGAGAAGAGCACGGGAGAGAGTCCGGTTTGGAGAGATTCGGGTTGTGAAACCGGAGGCCGAAGAGCTTGGAATCGAGAGAAGAAAGACAGAGCGCGTAGTGTGTCGTTTTGGTTGTGGTAGCCCGGGTTACTAACGGAAAACAGCAGCTGCTGCTGCTAGCGCTGGTAATACCAGCCATGGCTTCTATATTATTATTTTTTTCAAAATTTAAAGAGAAAAATAACTATAAGTCATAAGAATTCTTATCCAGACACAGAATTTCGATATTTTGAGACTGAAGTCTGATCTGAAGTGAGCGAGTGAGTGAGCATTGTGGGCTGGCCTAGATGGAGAAATTTAGCCCATAATAATTTTGAAGGCCCAACTAGGTTATAAGCATAATTCTTCCAGCTCCTTCAACTTGTCCTCAAGTTCATCAACTTCAGCCAGTTGGTTCCAGTCCCTGCCTTCTCTTCAATCTTCTGCTAATCTGCCGGGTCCAATTTCCCTGCAATCTTCTCGTCCTTATATGCATAATTCTCTAGAGCATTCTTTGCTTCCACCTTCTTCTTGTTCTTGACCCCAGCAGTCTTGTCTTCGGCTGTGACATTCAACATCCCATTTGCATCAACGTCAAAAGAAACAATAGGATTATCCGGTATAAAAACTAAATGGGAAAAAAATAATTAGAGATTAAATTAAAAAAATAAAAATAAAAAAATCAAAAGAATTAAAAAAAAAAACTTGGAAACAAAAATCACATGAAATAAAATATAGAGATAAAATTAAAAAACAGATAAAGAAAAAAGATATAAAAAAATAGCAACCAAAAAGATAATAACTAAATTTAACGAAATAAATAAATAAAATAAAATTTTTAAGGATAAAATTATAAAACAATAAACTTCAAAAAATATTAAAATAAACATGAACAAAAATCAAATTATTGAGATACAAAATCAAAATAAATACAAATTAAAAAATACAATTGAATTTTAAAAGGACGAATGCGAATACTAAGGTTAGGAGAGAGAAAATAAGAGTCAAACACTTCTAAAAACATAACGAAAAAACAGTTTTTTTTTATGGCGCTACACACACCGTTCATGTACTAACACGTAGCAATTATTTTTTTATAATATTTATATTTGTTAAGTTATCAAATTGCCCTTAATTTAAACCAATAGTGCAAAACCGTAAAAAAATAACAAAAATACCCTTAAAACAACAATTTAAATTTTAAAATTTCAAGGTTAAATTCTTTATTTTATCAAAGTCGCTATGCAAAATCTTAATAATTTTTTGTTTTTAAAAATAATTAGATTATTTTACTACTTTGAAAAAAAAATAAAAAAACCCTCTTACACTAGCTTCTTTTTTTGTGCAATTAAATCTTTGTACTGTTTTGAAAAAAACAATTACCTCCATTTAATTTGTTAATGCTAATGAAACCTCGTGAAATGATCATTTTACTTTTTAATTTGCATTTCTTGCACGGCACAATGTGTTTTGCTCCGTATGAATGACTCAGCAGTCAGCACTCTTAATTTTTTATTATAATTAAAGTTTCAATTTTTTAAAGGATTGAATTATTGAACACATTAAAGTGGGAAGCCCTTGCTAGCCACACGAAGTGGAACCCCAGGTGCCGACCTTCGCAGTTAGGAATACTTGTTACTGAACACATTACAATACGTGATTATAATTATTTTTTAAAATAATTTTTATTTAAAAATATATTAAAATAATATATTTTTATTTTTTTAAAATTATTTTTACATAAAAAATATTAATTTAAAATAAAAAATAAAAAAAATTAAAACATTTTTTAAAATACTTTTAAAATATAAAAACAAACCAATCTCAAATCGAGAAAAGAGAGATAAGTTAGATCACAAAGGTAACGACAGAAGGTGGAGGGCTAAACCGGCACGTGTGTGTTAAGGCTATTAGCTGTCACTTTGACATTCGGCCAGAAGATAAGCAACTGAGTGCACCGATTAGTGGGCCCCGGACGATACAAGTTTAGGGCAAACACGAGCTAAAATAGGAAAAAGAAAACGTCCTCTCCCTGTTTTGTTTAAGGATCATCCTTCCGTATTTATCTTTGCTTTGAAGTCCCGATCTTGTCCTTGTATAATTTTTAGTTCATACGCTGGATTTGAAAGGAGCACCTACCCGTCTGGCTTCCTTCTCTTTTTAAAATAATTTTCAAATTGTTTTTTTTAAGAAATATTAATTTAATATTTTTATAAGTAATTTTTATAGTTTCAGGACGTTGATGTCAAAAAATAAAAAAATATTATTTTAATTATGAGAAAGTGAAATTATTGAAAATATTTTTTTCTGTTTTTTTGAATTAATTATTTTTTAATTTTACTACTCAACATTGATTTTATTTGAAATTAAAATTTATAATTTATTTTGATTTATTTTTTATGGGATTATTATAGTATAATGACTTGACATATATGATAGGTTAACTTGTGTTGATTTGAGTCGATACAATATATTTTAATATTAAATAATATTTTAAATCAAATTATATTTTTATAAATTATACATGTTTTTTATATATTTATCAAGTTGATTGGATGATTTCAAATTAAATTTTAGATAATATAATTTTTTTTATTAGAAAAATATTAATAATATTTAAATACTTTTTTATATTAAAAAAATTAATTTCACCTATACAACATGATGATTGGCAAAGCTACTTGGAGACTATATGTCATCCTTTTAGTTTAGATATTCTTTGGAACGGAATTGGAACTATTGGGATAGTGTTTATCATTGCAAAAAAGCACCAGAAAAGGATGATTTCTTTGTTATTTTTAATTCTATGAAAAAGCAAAATTCATCCAGCATCTTTTACTAAAATTCCCAAGAGAAGGACACCGACGTAATTACATATGCAGTACTAAATACAGCAGGAAAAAAGTAAAAAAAAAAAAAACTCGCCACCTATAGAAGGGTTTGGTTTCTCTCTCTTAGTCGACCGGCCTCACATACTCTCTTCTCTTCTTTGCTCTTCGCAGAAGAGCAAGTAGAAAACCCAAAAACGACCTCTCTTTTTATCTCTCTATCTTGATTCAGCTCTTGCTTTTATTATTAGCAGCTGAATCTGTCACTTTCTTGGTTTATTCTTTCTTTTTGATTGGACTGTGTGGATTGGAATTTAAAAACGAGTGAAAGACCGAGTTATGCAGCAAGGTGATCAGACGGTGTTAAGCTTAAGACCTGGTGGTGGTCGAGGGAGTAGACTCTTCAATCCTCGCTTGGAGCAGTCCTCTTCTTCTACATCTTCTTCTATTTCTTTCGGTGATCTCCCTCTCTTGCGTCCTCATGGCGGTGCTACTTCTTTGAAGGTTTTTATCATTACCCATCTTTGGATCTAGAAACTTTGCTATGAAAACCTGTATGTTTTGATTTTATGCGATTGGTTTTGTGGTCTTGTGGGATTGGTTTGTCTGGGTTAAGTGTGGATTGGATTTGAAGAAAAATTGGATCTGTCATTTATGTTTTCGTTACTTGCAATATCTAATCGTTATTCTTATTTTTTCTTTTGTTATTTTATCTTGTTAAGAGTGACCGAGGTTGGTTTTTTCTGGATTAAAAACTGAAGCTTGGTTATGTCCTGTTGGATTTAGTAACTGTTCTGATAATCGGTTCAAGTACTACTTTTGAAATCCAGCAATCTACCATGTTGTTAAACTGCTGTTCTTAGTTGCTGTTCTGTTGATTTGATTTTGTTAAGAGTCAGATTGTTATGTTGTTGATCGATAATGAAAAAGGTTATTTCATAATGAGAACTTGGAAAGGTTGGGAATTTGTAGTGTCCTAATTCTTGGCTGGCCACTTGATATGTGTACCTGCTGTAAATATGGACGAACAGCAATATGTAGGCTTTAGGTGGGTGTCTATTGAGTTTCAGATTGCCCATAAAGGACCTACTCACATTCAGACTCTTAGGAATATTGATGATGAAACGTTGGAAGTTTAGTTAGGTTCTACTTCACAGTCTATTCTACTTGATGTGGGTAGTAGCTTCTGGTTTAGCATTCATTGAGCTTTGTATTCTGCAAGGTCGAAGTTCAGCTTTTTACTTGCCTGTGATTTATTATATCAAAAAGAATGGAGCTTTTGAATGTGGTCGGGCCAAGTAAATTTCATCCGTTCTATTAGCACCGTTGTTTTTATTCATGAATCCTCCATATAGAGCATTATAAAGTCCATTGACGACTTGAGTTTAATTATCCATGTGAATGATGTTAAGCATGCCCTCTTCTGCCATATTTTAGAATCCAAATATGTAAATCACTTATGCTGGTATGATGCATGTTTTAGTTGAATTCTTCTGCCTATTCACCTTTTAATTATTTACCAAGGAAAAACAGATGATGATAGCAATCTTTTTGTGGATTCAAGGCAATAGTTTAATAATATTAGTGTATATCTGTGGCATCAGTTTCAACACTGTATCTTAGTTTTGTAAGCAATACCATACATTTTTCTCAGTTATGCTATTGTCGGGGTTTTTCCCATAACACTTGCTTCCTGCAATAGCTTTTTTTTTTTGGCATATTAAACTTGGTTGATTTTGTTGGAAGCTCTTGACTCCAATTGTATTCTTCTTATAGACTGGAGACTTGTGGTTTGAGGGTCGTGAGCGTGTTCGGTACACTAGAGACCAACTGTTGCAGCTTAGAGAGGTATTGATCTTAAATATGCATGAGGACATGATTACTTATTAAGCTTGTTGGCATTGATTTTCCAAAGAACTTTTAATTCTTGGTTCATGTGCTGATATGGGTGGCATTTATTTGTTGGCATAGAGCATAAAAAAGTAGTGTAAATATATGGGGGGTGTTTCATTTCAATTTTCATATACGGATTCATCCTTTCAATTTACTTTTGCATTCTTTTGCTTGCTATTTCACTCTGTTTTAAAATTTGGTTTCATATACTTTCTGTTCAGAAGCATCCTAATGATTATAATGGTGAACAGAGCACAGAGATGTATACTGTAAATAGCATTGTTTTGGGAGGCTCACATCACTTGGTATATATTTTTGTATGCTTCGTTTATTTGTTATTTGATCTTGGCCATTATTTTCTCATAGGCTGTTGTAATCTTTGATGAGATTCTAAAAATCAAACAAGAAATTGAAGCTGAGCTTTTTGGTGAAGATCAGAGCTGGAGTCGTGGAGAAACCAATGTGAGTCTTTGTTCCATTTTGATTTGCCTCCTTAAATTACCCCTTTCGTTGCAAGAAGCGGCTGGGGGTATAAAAGTGCTAGATAAGAATGGAATCTAGTTATTTTGATGTTTCATAAGTCCTTTGTGGTAGATTGATGGTGTTTATAGTAATGATTTCTTTTGCTCCTTCCAGCCTCCAACTCAATCTCAGATTCGTTATTCTGAGCCAGACAATCGTGATTGGCGTGGTCGTTCTGCTCAATTTTCTCCATCTGGAGAGGAGAGGTCCCGGGATTCTATTCGAGAAAATAGAGACTTTGGTGGGAGATATGACTCCAGACAGCAAGAAGGCAATCAGTCTAATCGTCAAGACCAGCTCAACTCCCAATTCGCGAGAGCACAAATCTCTTCCCATCAGGTAATTTATGCCTCCCTCCTTTTATTTGCTTATGGCAATCTTTTTGAATAATTGTTTACCTATCCATCTAACATTTTCTTATTTGCTATTCCGATACACACTTAATTTGTAGTGTGTAAAGCCATTTAATGGTATTGTCAGAACTAGAGTTTCTTCTAAAGTAAATTTTTTACTATTATCGAGAATAATAATTTACTCACAAGATTTTTAATCCAACACCTTATCTTTTGTATATCATGGAAAGTTTGACCTGAAGCAGTTAAATTGTAGATGCTCTTGCCATCAACCATATCATCTTAATGAAATGCATAACATTAGAGTTTCCTTTAGCTTCTTGTTGAACTTCTAATTATGAATAATGTACCAAAAGTGCAGGCAGCTTTTGTCTCATTCTTTTGCTGTATTACATAAATTTGGTAACATTTTAGTTCAATGGAACACAATGACTATCGAACCATAATATAATAACTCTGTCTGGTTCAAGATATTAATACAATTTTTTCAGGCGGTTCCTCATCTAGATGATCCTAGTTCTACTATGAATTCTTTGACCTTCTCCTTCACTCTACTCTTCGTTTGTTATTATGCTGTATTCTGGTGCTTTCTTTAAACTAAGTTATGTGCTCATGTTTTATTTTAGCTTCAACTCCTGTATTTTCCTTTTAAACCAGGGAGGACCTGCTCCTGCTTTGGTCAAGGCTGAGGTACCATGGTCTACTAGAAGGGTGAATCTTTCTGAAAAGGAACGTGTCTTGAAGACTGTAAAAGGGTAACTGATGCTGATGATTATCTATGTGACTATTTTTTGAGTCAGAAAATATCAAATGGGATACATGTGTCATTTCATGGTTATGGCCTGAATGCAGTAAGGTCTGGGTACAGGCTTACTTGTGCTTTTACCCAAGACATGGCTGGCTTCTCAAGCATCATGTTTTTATGTTAAAATCTCCACATGAAAATGTGGACTTGTTGGCAACTTGACAGCATTTTGGTGATATTTTATATCTGGAATATAGTGCAGTGTCCTCAATTGCACAATAACCTTGGGTTTTCGCATATTGTTTTTTATGTCAAAATCTGTATAATTTGATTTTAATTTTGAGTAATGGAAGCATCCATGAAGCTTCAGCTGTAATCTTGAATGTCTTTGAACTTGCAAGCTCTTAAAATCGAAACATCAAATTTCACTTAGAATAATTTTTTACAATTCAAGAATTTCCCAGCCATGGTTTTAGAATTTGTTTGAAGTATATAGTATGCACCACATAACAAATTGGATTTCTGACCATAGGACATTTCTTTATCCTGGAACTGGTATTTATTACAAACATGAAAATAAACATGTGTTTTTGATTTTCATCATTGCCATTGATAGCAATGGATAGCCTAAATGGATATGTCAGTCCATGTAGATTCTGGTTCGATTTTATTTTCTTAACCTTGGTTCTTTCTCACCCATTAAATTGCCGGAGATTCTCATCATTTCCTTCTGTACTTTTACCTATTTGGATTATAGGGCTCTTTATGTGATTCAGACTCATGCCATTGCTTTCAAAAAATCTGAAGGGCTTGTTCGATACAAGTATTTATGGTGGCTATATGCTGAATGCTCTCTGTTTTCTGTGCAGTATACTGAACAAGCTCACCCCCGAGAAGTTTGATGTTCTCAAGGGTCAACTTATTGACTCTGGAATTACATCAACTGATATCTTGAAGGTTAACTTTTTGGTTCATATTTTTTCTATTCCTTTAGATTTATACAGCTGCCAGTTGAGCTTAAGGTTGATTCTGAATGCAGGGTGTGATATCACTTATATTCGATAAGGCTGTTCTTGAACCCACATTCTGCCCTATGTACGCTCAACTGTGCTCTGATCTTAATGAAAAGCTCCCCTCATTCCCATCAGATGAACCTGGTGGGAAAGAGATCACATTTAAGCGGGTGCTCTTGAATATCTGTCAAGAGGCATTTGAAGGTGCTGATAAGCTGAGGGAGGAATTAAGGCAGATGACAGCTCCAGAGCAAGAGCTTGAGCGTAGGGATAAGGAAAAACTGGTCAAGCTCCGCACTCTTGGAAACATGCGTTTGATTGGAGAGCTTCTGAAGCAGAGCATGGTTCCTGAAAAGATTGTCCATCATATTGTTCAGGTTAGCAGTGGAGCTTCCACTTGTATAACTTTTTGTGACACTGGTGGAGGTTCTTAGGATTGCTTACAGCTACTTTGCTATGTGAACAGGAGCTTCTAGGGCCTGATAATAAAGGTTGTCCTGCAGAAGAAAGTGTTGAGGCCATATGCCAGTTCTTTAATACCATTGGTAAGCAGCTTGATGAAAGCCCAAAGTCACGACGAATAAATGATGTGTACTTTGGTCGATTGAAGGACCTGGCATCAAATCCTCAGCTGGCTCCCCGACTGAAGTTCATGGTGCGCGGTGTTCTTGACCTACGGATGAACAACTGGATTCCTAGGCGTGAAGAGGTAAGATTTCTATGCCATTAATTTCTAATTCAGCTAATAGATGCTGTATTTATGTAAATATTTTATTGGTTGTCATTGCAGGTCAAAGCTAAAACCATCACAGAGATACATTCTGAGGCAGAAAAGACTCTTGGGCTGCGTCCAGGTGCTACTGCAAGCATTAGAAATAACCGTGGTCTTCTTTCCACCGCTCCAGGGACTACTGGCCCTGGGGGCTTCCCCATCAACCGACCTGGCACTGGGGGGATGATGCCTGGCATGCCAGGAACTAGGAGAATGCCTGGGATGCCTGGAATTGATAATGACAACCGGGAGATACCTAGAAACCGCCCAATGCCAAGGGTTGATGGTCTTATGCAGCTTGGGGGACGTGTCCAATCACCAATGTTTAACAAGTCATCACTAAACACCAGGCTGTTACCTGAGGGCAGTGGTGGTTTTATAGGTGGTAGGAGTAGTGCCCTCCTGCATGGAAGTGGTGGTCCTCCTTCTAGGCCATCAAACTCTGGTTTGGGTGCAGAGCCTCCTGCTCAAGCCTCTCTGCCTGGTAAAACCCTTCCTGCTTCTTCCGTGCCTCCAGTTTCAGAGAGACCAGTTGTTTCAGCTGCTAGGGTGAATCCTGATGAACTCAGGAGAAAGACTGTCTCACTCCTGAAGGAATATTTCAGTGTCTTGCTTCTGGATGAGGCATTGCAATGTGTGGAGGAGCTGAAGTCTCCAGGTTATCACCCTGAAGTTGTCAAGGAAGCTATCTTCATTGCACTAGAGGCAAACCCACCATGTGTTGAACCAGTTGCCAAACTTTTGGAATATTTGTTTTCCAAGAAGGCCCTCACAGCTAAAGACATAGGGACCGGGTGCTTACTCTATGGTTCTATGTTGGATGATATTGGCATTGATTTGCCAAAGGCACCAAAAAATTTTGGTGAAATTATCGGGAAATTAGTTTTGGTTGGGGCATTGGACTTTAAAATGGTAATAGAGATCCTTAAGAAGATGGAGTATGATATGTATCGGAGAGCCATGTTTGATGCAGCAATAAGGGTCATTATTTCAAGTCCGGATGGGCAACTTGTATTAGACACTCAAGCATCCACCATTGAGGCTTGCCGGAGTTTGTTTTAGTAAGTCTACCATTCTATTACGTGAGTACTTCACCATCTGTATCCAACTTTTTTGTGCTTACGTTTACTTCATAATGCCCCGCCTACACCATTTTGAGGCGAGCAACTTGTACTATGTGATAAGGTGGAGCTGCCAAGAACATGACATATTTTTTGAGTTGTATATTTTTTCCTGAGATCATAGTTGTGTGTTACCGAAGAAAGAAATCAAACCATAATGCTGTGGATATTGGTCTCGTGTGCCTGTAGCTCGAGAAGCATGCCCCTTCAAGGGATCCAGTTGTTTTGTATTTGATTAGTTTTCAATTTTTGTTCTCTTGACTGAGTAATTTAGTTTATTATTTGAACTCAGCTCATAAATCTTACTCTCTACATCGTCACTTGTATCACCTTCTGTTTGTTGTGCTGTTGCGTTCTCTGCTGCCCACTAGTTTTGATGCTAGCCTGATTGCTGGTGCTATAATATACCAGATTTAGTTGGTTTTGAAGGTTAATCTGCTCCTTCCACATTTGATTACGCTTCCTGCAAGCTGCCATGGTTTCAAGAAATGCAAGCTGTCGGCGTGCTATAATTATGCAACAGAAGTCTTTGCCAAATTATATCCTTTCTTGACTTCGGTAATTTTTGGTTTGTTAAGAGGAGCCAAGTTCTGTTTTGCCATCCAGCTTCAAAAAGAGCGTTAGCCTTTAAGTGGTGGGATTTGTCTAGTGGAAAGTGACTAGTGAAGCGTAAAGTGTCAAGCTGGTCACGCGACATCTTAATCGGAGCTTGAATTTAGAGGTTGGAAGCTTGCAGATGGGATAGGATGCCTTCCAATTTTTAGGTCACATTTCAATGTCTCTGGGACAAGAAACCCCACTGGAATAATGGCCAGGGCTGTGTGAAGAGGGCATTTCACCCTCTACTTTTGATGGGTTATTATCAGTATCCGGTACCGGTCCGGTATAGAGCGGTGGTTCCCTTGATAGGGTCACATGCAAACAATAAAAATCATTGACACGAAGAAGATTCAGCAGAGGGTGTTCCCTTAAATTCAAATACACGGCTTCAACTTTCAATGAAACTGACAGTGATTCGATGTGGATCCCTAATTTCTCCATGATAATACATTTTTACAAGGCAAAGAACTGTACTGCATCAACCTCTTTGTTATTTACTCAAATTTTCTTTTCTGGTTTCATTGGTTTCAAGGTCAATTTTTGGTAGCAGCACTTCTTTGGATTGCTTTCTTTTCTTTTTTTTTTCTATGAAAGCTGATTTACCAAATTATTTTTAATTGCCATAAATATATATATCCCTATCATTATTTTCTTATATAATTATAATCATCATTAATGTTACTATCTTGTCATCGTTATCATCATTTCATTATCACCTTTACTATTATTTTTATCATCATCATTATTATTAAAAATATTTACATATAAAATATTTTTGATAAAAATATTTTATTATCACCAAAACAGCTTCTATTGCAAAATAAATACTTTTTATTTTTTTAAAAAAAATATAACGATCCCACTTCCATTATATAAGCGGATCTCCTTGTAAATAAAGCAAACTGAACTACAAAGCTCAAGATTCTCCCGCGTTAAGTAAACTTCAAATTAAAAGTATGGCCTCAAGTGAAACCAGCAACAAACACCAAAACGGCATCGGCGTCATCAACAGATGACTAATCACTGAAGCTCACCGTTGCAATTTCAGCCCTGCGATCAAAACTTCTGCAGAAACAGCCTCCTCCTGCTCCTCCTCCTCCTAACAATCTTCCTTCAGAATCCGACTCTCTTCGCTGGATTTTCATCTATCTCTATTCTCTGTTTGGAACACAATAAAATGCAGACATTTGAGTCAAAATTTAACGCGATTAGGTTTTGACAAAACAAACAGAATTGCGCTCTGTTTTTTTTTTTTTTTTGAAAGACTGAAGAGCGAAAACAAGAGCTTCGACTGAGAGAAGATCTCAAGGAAGCTGAAGGTTATAGAATTTGTTTTTCTCTCTCTTTCCGCTTAGGTTTTTCAATTTTTTTTCTTAATTTTTGTGCGTGTTATAGATGCTTCACAGCGTGATTTGTTTCCACAAACTGGGTTATGCAAATGCTTTTTCTTTAATAATTTGGGGAAATTAAGGCCTAAGCAAGCCGGAGACGGCTCTGATCGCAGATTTAACGATGCTCTTCACCGTCGATTTCTTAGAGAAGGTCTCATTATTCTCATTATCATTTTGACTGATATAACGATTTTCAGTCTTAATTTATTAACTAGGTTCATCAGTTAATCAATATAATTACTTGACTGGATTTTTTATTTTTGCAGTGCCGTTAAAGATAAAGACGGAAGAAGAACAAATAATTCAAATAGAAAACTAAGATTTTCAGGTGATTCGACTGACCATTTTTACCTCAAATTAGCAGCATTTTGAATCACTGTGATTAATTGATTTAATTCAAGTGCTGTTGCGTAATCTCCAGGAAATAGTATTTTCTTTAATTTTTTAATACCATGAATGGAATAGTTATTGCTTTTAAATGCATTTTGATTAATATATTTAATTTGCTTCACATGAGTTATTTGTAATTTTTGACACTATGAGATCAATAGAGATTTGTTTTCTTCACTTCTTCCCGACCTTTGATACATGTGGAATTTAACTTGAAGCATCTTCAGCAGACATTTTTTTCCTTCTCCTGTTAGTAAGTCGCTAAACATACATATTAGTTCATTTAAGAAGATATCGGTGGATTAATGTGATCAAAATCTTGTTCAGAGGTGGGGATAGGGGGAGTTACGTAGGATAGGTGCTGGGAGGCAATGAAGCAACGTATAAAGGAAAAAATAGAACTAGGGTTTCTCAAGCGCTAAGGTTATAGCTATAAACTGTAGATTTCTGAAAAGTCAATAATTCATAAGACTATGCTGAAAAAAAATATAACAACCGTTTATACGGTAGCAAAACTTGGGGTTTAATTTAAGGGTCTTCCCAACCTCATCATCAGATGCTGGCTAGCTGACCTTATATGGAGCAAGGCTTGAAGAATCTCCTCGTTAAATTTCAGTCCCATCCAACAGTCATATCTAAAGTTATGGTTGTTTTGTCAGATTAGTCATTTAACGTGTCCGGGCTTCTTCGTGAACTTTGCCTTGTCTAACAGGCACATAGATGCATCCACGAGACGTTCCACGCAGGCAAGAACTGTGAGATGAATTTATGGACACCTTTCTGTTTATTTGGAACGACTATATTGGTATATTAAGATAATTCAAATCTTGTTTGAACGTGGAGTGTACCAATCAGCCTTGTAATGAATTTAGATGGAAGTTAACTCGGTTTGCTAGGCAGACCTACTGTTTTGTTATCAGTAATCAAGAGAGTTTTTAGGAATTTTGTTTTAGAATTTTGTGTTTGCTCTACTGCAAGTGAGGGAATCGTGATGGTAAATGAGTCTTTTACCGTCTGTTCTTTATTTCAAGAACGAGTTGGGTGCAATCGTGATGGTAAATGAGTCTTTAGATTGGTTATTTTGTTTTTAACTTTCACAAGAATAATTGTCAGACTGACTGGACATGACGTAGGTGCATATAGAAAGGGAAGTACTCTTGCTTCTATGCTATAATAGGTATAACGTATCTCCAGGATTACAAATATAACCTGAACTATCAATGTTCTCAACCTAGTTAAATCTCATAAATTAAATTAAATATCCGCCATTGCCATGAAACCTAATGGTATTCCGGATGCTTGTAAGCTGTAGGACTCACGAGAGTAGTGGGAAAAAGTACCCATAGGAAGAGGTTGAATATGTCCTACGCAGTAGTAGCTGTCGATTAATTCTAGTGGAAGTTGCTACAGAGCAGGAGCGGGTGGCGATACTTTTTGACACCATCATATATCGAATTCTCAGGTTTCAAGGCACGTATTCACAAATCAAAAGAAAAGGAATAAGAGACATCGTGGTATAGAAAAACTAAACCTATGGCTTTAGGTGATAAGTTGGGAAACGTTTAACTTAAGTTGATTTGGACTAGTTAGTGATGGAGAACTGCAGAGAAAATAAACAATAACATGCCTATTTATTTTATTAGCCACTCTCCATTGATTAGGTGCCAGCATTTTTTCAATCAAGTACCGGAAGCTGTCTGACATTTGTTCAATTCAGTACAAGAAAGTTTTAGATTCAAACATTAATGTTTGAATATGCTTTGCTGTTCTGTTTTCAAATAACTCCAATGATGGGCTGATAAGCTTTGCATTATTACCTCTTTTCTATGTACAGTTTCTCTTCTTCGATAGATTGGTTAGGGGCCATCGCATCTACCTGCAATCACCACTTCTGTTAATCTTTTCCCTTGTTGCTTAGACTATTTTCAATTTTAATCTTATTCCTGTCTCTTGTACCATCACTGAGGAACCCGTTATCAATAGGAAATAGCATGGAGTCCATTGTCGGTAGCTTAATTGTGAGTTTAGTGAAAAGGATGTGTTCCCCTTCACATGGAGATGTTAAGCATCTGGCTGCTTTTGGAAATTAAGATGCAATAAAATTTAGTAGATACACATGAAATCTAACAGTAGGAACTTTGATCTATTATTTTGGTCTCTCCCCTTGGTTAATTGAACCAACACTCGTGATTTCCTTGTTGACAAAAATGGAAGGAACACAAAACCATTTAGTGCTTTGGTTTGTTCCAATGAGTGATTCTATTGGTTGTTTTATGTTATTTAATTTCATTCTATTTTTGCCTGTTAATGAGTTCTTCCTGTTACTATCTTGATGCGCTGTTACAGAGTCACATCAAATTTAAACTGATACCCAGTTCTATATTCACCACTTGATCCGGAAACTTGGATGTGAAACTTACTTTGGGCAGCGTGCAATATCCAGTTTCTCAAAGAATTTCCATAGTAGCAGAAAAGTGCTATTCTTGGATCCATTTGATAAGAGGCTTTTCCAAACTTGCATGAGTGCCTGTTCATCATGTAAGTACTATGGTAAGATTCATAATCATGATCATCAATTCCATCCTGACCCTAATCAGTTTTTCAAAACTATTCCATAACCGAAGCCCGTTAACTTGAGCTTGGAAACAGCATTTTATTATGAGAAGCTAATCCATGCATAATTCCTGCTGGTTCTACTTGTCTATTATGTCTTATCATCAGACCTTTCTTTGAGGATATGTGATCTTATTTTGAGCTGAACATATGGAAATTTCATATTGGTTCTTCAATAAAGAATTTAGATGCAAGTATAAGTTGGTTCTCTAGCTCACCCTGGCCTTCTCATTTATCTTCTTCTCATTGTTCTTTTAACTTTTTTGGTGGATGATATGATCCAGCTTATTGAGTTTTTGATATCAGACTACTTGTTAACTTGGTTGCGGGTTGAAGGCCTTGACTATGGTATATATCTTTCCTGCTTTTTGTCCATGTTGATTAGGTTCTCGTTGGTTTCTGCTGATTAAGCTTCCTCTTGGTGTTGCATTCGAATTTCATGCTAGCTGTTTTACAATTAGTATTTCTCTAAAGCTGGATCGGAAGTTAATACATTCTTTGCATTCTGTGATTTGAGAACATTTTTGGTATACTTCTCTTTGTTGGATCTAAGATCACGCTTTAGAAGCATGCATCAGAAGCCATAAACATGACATCCAATAGCTACATTGCAGCGGTGTTTGAGGAGTGGGTGATCTCATTTCTCCATGCTCGCAAAGCATTAGCACTTCTTGAAAGCAGAAAAGGGCTTTATGTTTCGTACTTGGATCGAGTTACAGGTGAACTGGCTAAACATGTGGGCCAGGTTTCAACATTTCAGAAGCTCAGCCAAGATATTCTTGATAAACTATTCTGCCGACTAAAGCATGCATTCATCCAAATGCCAGTATTTCCTGTCCAAAATACCAGTGGACACCAACTTTCTAAGATACCAGTGCTTTAGTTGGATTTTGCAAATCATATGCCAAAGGAACATGTTTAACAGCAGAAGAGTAAGGCCTTTGCATAGTAAGATCTAAATAAAGCCTGTCTAGTATTAGTTGGAAGCATTGTATCTAGGAAAAAAGATAGAAAGATTTGATTAAATTAAAAATCATCTTCCACTTTAGGTGCTTTAGTAGTTTATTGACATTGCACCATTGCCTTAGAGTCAATATTTGATATCAGCATCAAGAATCATCCTCCACCTAGCTTTATTTTGTGTCAATTGTTTTTTGGCAATCTAAGTAATTTACCCCATGAATTTTTATTACAAGGGGTATCCTGTAGAAAACTCGAAGCTAGTCTTGGGATAAAGAGGTCCTAGCTTAATTTCTTCTTGTCATTTTTTACTCAAAAGTTATTTTTGCTGATATGCAATATGATTCTGTTCTGCCCTTTTCTTATCATGAAATCAAGTTAAGTAAAATCTTGCCTTTCCAAATTCCCTTGTCATGCTGGAAAGAGATACCTTACTTAAGTTTGCTACCTGTGTCAATTTGCTACGCTGTTGTAGGTATCTTTCAACAGACGTCCATGTGCAGTGAGGGACACTTCACAGGTAGGTAATATTTTAAATTCTTGATTGCTTGCGGCACTACTTATAAATATCTCCTCCTTATTCATCATAGAGTCCACTAAACAACAAATAAATTAGCTACTTTTCCTTAGCAGACATGACTCAAATGAGGAATGTATTCACTTTCCTGCTCTTCAGCCTCCTCTTGCTATCACACTCTCTTCCAAGTTCAGCTGTCAAGAGTCAATTTGATAAAGTTCCCACCAAATCCCAACTGCCTCAGGGAAGACAAAATGGCCTGATCAGTTCATTTCAGACTCCGAAGTTAGGAGTTCACATCAAAAAAAGGGCTCGCTTTTATCCTCGTAGTGGTCGCAAATCGTCTGCTGTCCGAACCCAACTTCCTTCCAGCCATATAATTGGCTCAGTTCTCGCCTTCCTCAGTTTCTTCCTGTTCTAAGCCTGATATGGTTAATTGCCCAATTTTTTGAAGTTGAGTGTTCTCTCAATGAGTCGCTGTATACCAAGCGGTGCTTTACCTTATTAGGAAAAAGGATGTCTTTTCTATGTTACCCTGCCTATGGCTTTTGCACGTGCCATGTACTTATTTAGCAGATCTTCTCAACACAACTAGAGGATCTGCATAAACAGATAGTCATAGCAGTTAGTTGCTTTTACCAATACTTAGGCTGATAATTTTCTTAAACCATGCAGTCAATGCATGTATTTCACATGGGCGATCATTGTTCCAATTTAGTTAAGTAAATAAATTATCAGCCTATTTTTAGTATATCTGGTTTAGTGGGTTGTCCATAAGCGCTTGTTTTTAAAATATGGGTTATAATAATGTCAGCATGGGTGGGACCTAGTATTGAAATTTGGACGAATCTACTAATTTTGAGTTTGAAGTAATCTCCTTTTCCTTTAGCATTGAGCGTGACATGAAAACTAGAATAGCCAACAGGACAAGAACTGTCTAGTTGGCCCGCCCGAGTATATTGAAAATTAAGCTAGTCTTTTTTATAATTGTAGCATGCCTAGCATGTTGAGCATGCCTTGATGATGCATGGGGTTGATGACTCTAGCTTACCTGTATCAATAATGATTATTCAATATTTTTCACTTAATTTTTTTTTTTGTATTGAAAAAGCTTGGGATAATATAAATCTAGTAATTTATCAGATCCAACATACTTGGATTCAACCTTTAATTGAATTCAAAGTAACATAAACCTCGCAGGTTGCTAAATCTAGTAGACTTGAGTTTAGTCGACAGCTGAACTCAAGGTAATGTGGGCTTGGCAGATTACCAGACTTAATGCACTTGGGTTCAACCATTTACTAAACTTAAGATAACATGAGCCTAGCATGTTACTATATTCAATAAACTTAAGTTTTGACATCTATTAAACCGAATGTGATATGATTTTTTTATAAATATCCATGCTTTTTTTTTAATCTAAGTTTGGCTATATACCAAGTCCAATTGATCTTCGAAATTTAAGATTATAGAGCTCTATTATATGTTAATGACATAAACTACTTGTGCCAGAAATAATCATCTCTCTGCATTTATGGATTTATACAAAATTTCTTAAATGACCTACCATATTTTCCATCTCATTAATGACCCGTAAAAGATATCTATCTCTTATTAATAGAGTATAAAAAATCTTTATTCCCCATTAATGTCACTAAGTGGAGATGAGCTTTTAAACTCTCTTACTTTTATCAAAACGACAAGGTTCAAGAAGTATAAATACCTCTTGAATCATTTAAGTAAAATATTTAAAACTTTTTCTACTCTAAATATTTATATATATTTTAAAGCATTAATCATCCAAAAAAATAATAACAAAAACTCTTATTCTTGAAATTTAAAACTCTTTTCTTTTATTTATTGTTTTGCTCGTAAAAAATTATTAACTTTATTATTGAAGGGTATTTAAATCCCATAAAATTGTTTTTACAAGTAATAAAACTTTTATTATTAACCTGGTATTTCTTGAGCTAAGAAGAAAAAAAGTATATACTTGAACATCTTGATTAACCTCAATCTAAATACAAAAATAACCTTATAATTACAAAAATAACCTTATAACCTGCTGGATTTTGAAACATCCGCAGATAATATAATACGATGTAAATATGATATGAAGCTTTCGACTGTAGGAAAACGTAGGATATTTCAATCTGACGGGGAACCCAAAAAAAAGGTGGTTAAAATCTGATAGGAACCAATTATCTTTTATGATGACTGAATTTTGTTCAGGGCAACCATTTTGAGCAAGCAGGATCTTATTAAAATCTCAAACTTTTCATAGCTTCAATTTTACACAGGCTTCAAGCGGCTAAAATATCAGATGGCATTTTCCAATGAAATCCTTTCCCTTTCGGTGCCACGTTCTAAGAAAGGTCAAGCTGCAAGAAAACATAAATGGCGATTCCAGGACCCCACAGCTTTCGGTGACATAAGCTATGCCAAAAAAGGTTTTTTTTTTTTAAATCAATAATAAAATATCCCTCTTTCTGTGGCACAATCTAGGCTCACAGTTCTCAAAGGGTCATATTGGATTTGGCTCGGAAATCCTTTCTGCTCTGAGCTTTTCACCGGCGAGCCTCGGCTCCATGTATAATACAGCCACGTATAAACATTTTTTTGTTCTTTCAAGCCATTATATAATCATCCATATGTTAAGGTGGTATGTATTTTTTGTATT
>Ga0325405_1000411_pt1 | contig 41319 bp, 33 predicted proteins | sample PopdelMetagenome_21_FD_205663 | JGI IMG/M metagenome (GOLD analysis project Ga0325405, IMG submission 205663) | Populus deltoides microbial communities from Bellville, Georgia, United States - Xylem-Control-R2 | ecosystem: Host-associated > Plants > Phyllosphere > Stem > Wood/Secondary xylem... | reverse complement strand
CCGACGGAAAAATTTCATCGGTAAAACTGTTAAATCTTTTAGTGATAAAAGTCTTTAATTACTCTTTAATTAACAATTATTTGGGATATTTTATTGAATTAATTTTATATATTTTTATTAGCATTTTTAAATCATTTTGTGATTTTTAATAATAAAAAAGTAGGTACAGGCTTAGAAATTTATTTTTATTATTTATAATATCAACACATACAAGGATCAATTCATGATTTTCAACAAGAGAGACTAACTTATTAGCTCCTCAAAGATACAAGGATCAATTCATGATTTTCTCATTAGAAGTGTTTAAAAATGTAATAGCAGTTATTTTTTAAAATGTTTTTTACTCTGAAATATATCAAAATAATTTTTTTATTTTTTTAAAATTATTTTTAATATCAACACATTAAAATGATCTGAAAATATAAAAAAATATTAATTTGAAATAAAAAAATATAAAAAATATTTTTTTTATTTTAAATTAATATTTTTTTTGTGCTTTCAAATTATTATTTTTTAAATAATTTTAAAACACAAAAATAAATAAACTTATTTTGCTGTCTCGCAATGATAATAGAGATTTCAAGAAAGAAAATGAAGAGCTATATAAATGTTATTTGGGAATGTCAAAGAGTACATATAAATTATTTCTATTTTATTTATTATTTATCAATTAAAAAATTTATATATTGAGTTTGGGTGTTCATCTATTACCTAGTACTATTTATTATTTTATAAAAAATAAAAATAATATATATATTTATATATATTTGAGATATTAAATGATAAAAATATAAATAGTATATATGTGTGCATCATGTTAATATTAATATATGTATATATTATATTGAATTAAAAAAATATACATACCCCCACATACATATATACATACATACATACATACATATATGTATCGATTTCGAGCAAGTTTGTAAATATCCATAAGCTCAATTAAAGAATATTAAAGGAGAAAACCAAAACATAAACCATAATATATATATATATATATATATATATATATATATATATATATATATATATATTAATTAGGTTTGACCAAAACTTATATTAGTTAAAGAAATTATCAAATTGAATTTAAATTTAATATTTTAAATTCTTCAAAATATTATTTTAAATTGTACATAAAACCAATAATTATAAGTGGGCTTATATATAAAGCGGTAAATTTGAGAATTAATAAAAGTATTAAAACCCTGAACTTGTTTGAATGGATTGCCTTGTTCTTCCCTGGCCACGATGAGAATTTAAACGGGTTAATTTTTCCATTGCGTCTAAAAGCCCAAAGCTACATTATGCTTTGTAAGGTGAGCACATTCTTGTTCCTCTGCAAAACTTAGTACCAATCCGAGGTTAGTGTACAGAAGCAAGTGTCCCAGGAGCACTGTCTCAGGACCAATTTAGACAACTGAAGACAAGGTTCTACAAGAGTAACTTCTAAGCCACCTTAATATGCCTTTCTCCTTGTCTTGTTAAATAGTTTCCATCGATAAGAAAAAAGTACATCCATCAAAGTTGTCTAAGAAGTCCACTTTACATCCAGGCTAACAATGGTTGCATGGTCACCAACGTCGAACCAGTGTCACCATAGGCTGGTTCATGATTGGGGCTCTTAAAGCAGGAGGTATTTCTGGTGGTTCGAAATTCTTGATGGTTCAAAATCTAATTAAAATTCGGGCTAATGGTGCACAATTCTCTTTGTAAACATCATTTCTCGTTGATTTGTCCCATCATATCACCAACCAACATTACATATTTAATGAAGGTGGGTTCAAGATTATACACGAGTGTGGTGAGCCAAATACTTGACCAGTCACCGAAGGAAACGATAGAGGGGACCTCTACCATTCTTTCTCTGAGAAATTGCTATCAGATTAATTGGCACTCATTACCCTCTGGCCCATATCTTAATTCGCCAAGGCCATCGGTTTTTGATATAGAAGGAGACCTGTGTAACCAAAATCTAGCATCGTCCTATATAAAAAAAATCATCATAACTCAAAAATTAAGGTACGTCCCAATTAGCCAAGGCCATCACTTTTGGTATAAAAAGAGACCCATGCAACCAAAACTTAGCATCTTACTTTGATTAATTTGTTAAATAAAATTTTAAAATATAATTTATATAAGTTTTTAATATTTTTTTAAGTGAAAACTCATATTAATAAGGCTCTCATATTTTTTTGTCGAAACACTAAACACTTATATATTTAACCTCTCAAACTATTATTCATATACCCAAGCCTCTTAAATTCAGCATGCAATTATCCTTATATTTATATAGAAATATATATTACAATTTCTAGCTATTATAATCTAATAAGAATTCTATACACAAATTTTTTTTTATTAAGGATTTTTACTTTCACTAGGATTTTAACTAATATCTAATTATTATTATTATTAAATCATTTGAGGTCATGTCAAAAAGCTCTTATGCTCGTGATAAATTATTCAATAAGCATCTAAATCATATCGGGTTCCATCATTTTTATAAGTATAGAGTTATGATGAGCTGAATATATATAATAATTTCTATAAATATTTAGAGTTATGATAACCAAGTAATTTATTATAAGGTTAAAATGGTTTTTAGTGGTATTTATGCTCAATAAATCATGCAAATTTCGCATCTACGTACCTTGTTATAGCATCAATAATGAAATAACTTAAATTTTATATGATCTTAGAATAGATTTCGAATTAGTATGATGCCATGCTATACGTAAAAATAATATAAAACTTGGGAATTATTATTTCCATATAGATCAGACTAGTCACATTAATTATATATAGGAATCACTCCAGCTACCTCAATAATTTTGGGATCTATTATACCAACCAATTAAAAGAGTTTGGTCCACACGAACCCATCTGATTGCTGCATGGAAACTTAAAAAAAAAAAAGACACATGAGATATTGAACCATTAAAATGTATAGTAAATGTGTGTTTTTTAACAGATTTACAGCTTAATTAACGCCAATGATCCAAAATGTAGACAGACTTTTCATCAACTTTGAACTGTAATTTGGCATTTTCGATCAATGAGATATTGAACCATGAAACCAATCAAGAGTATACATAACAAGACATGTGATGGAGTGATATGGACCTTCCTCCAACTTATTATGTCAAGAACTTCCGATGGATTCAGTGGCTGAGAAATGGAGGGTGAAGCAAAAGGATTAGCCTCATAAATGCATGCCTACGACTCGAGGGATCTGCCATGCATTGACTCAAAAACCAAACAATGATGGGAAAGAATCCATGTAGGGTTTAAGTTCATTGAACACTCGAAACAATCTTGGACGTGTCTGTGCAGTTGTAGGAGAATGTCCAAGCCCCACATGAAGGAAGGCACACGAGGTGGTCTTGGCTGGATCCAATTGGTATCCTTAAATGCCATGGTACGTAGATCATTGTCTTAATTGATTATTTAGTTTTAAATTCTTTATTTTACAAACTAAATAGGAAGAAAATTGGTGTGGTTTCTGGTTAGGTTCGAGATAGAGATTCGCATGGCTAGCTAAGGACCCTCTACGATTTTTGTCTCCAATTTCAATAAATGAGGGCTAGATTTTTCTAGTAAAAAAAATGTCGTTGTTGTCGCTGCTAATAATAATAATAATAATAATAATAATAATAATAATAATAATAGTCCCTATATAGCTAGATTTGAATTAAATACCGTGTATTCTCTCTCATTTGAGTCTCTCTTTTAAAGTTTTTGTATGGTGATATTTTTGCTATAAATTATAATAAAATATCAATTTAGATTCTTGGTGTGATAACCCAAGAATCTTCCACGCGCTACGAGCCTGCATACATCAATTATTATTTTTAATTATTTTTTATATTTATTAAAATATCAATTTGTCCTTATCCCACTTCATTATAATAAAAAAATTAGTGTGAAAAAAATTAAAGTACCTCTAGACATCCATTTTAGATTTTTTATTTTAAAGATATTCTGATTTAAAAAAAACATTTTCACCATAAAACTATCTAATAATGATCCTGTGCAAATACCGAATTACTTTCAATTGTTAGTTTATTATTATTTTTTTTTATGGAAAAGGCACAACGGTATGTTCCAGTGAATATTGCTTATTTTGGGTTAACAATATTTTTCCAATGGGACTTAGCTTTTGTTAATATACCAAAGCAAAAATTATGAGAAAAAAACCTATAACTTGTGCTTGCCTATTCGCTCTGGAATGGGAGTAGTGTAATTTCAACCTAGCATTCTTGTTATATTTTTAGTTTTATTTTTAATTATTATTAATGATTTTTTTATTAACATATATATATTTTAATTTATTTGATTGTATTTTAATTTATACTTATAAATTTTTTATATACAAAAATACATCACAAAAAGGATATATATATATATATATATATATATATATATATATATATATATATATGTTGCTAGGCGCCCGCGACGGATCAACATCTCAAACTACTCGAAGGATCACTAGCCAAGTAGCTAGTAGGAGCTAAATTGAAGGATTTTCCATGTTATAATTTAATCTCAAACTACTCACACGTGGAAAGCGACTAGCAAGCTACCTTGAGCCAGTTCCTCCAGAAAAGGATGCGAGGAGGAGTGAAACAGTCAAAGAATGCTTCCAGCCTAGCAACTTTTGAGGAGCCACCATCAACATCTCTCCAATTGACACAAATCTCCTCACATCACTTCTCTTAATCCCATTTCTAATCAATGATTAGAGATTTGTTTTTGTGATTCTTAAGGTTTTGTTGTGTGACAGAAATTAATTCTGTAATGTTTAGGTCAAAAGACTGAATGTTATTGGCTTTATGGCCTTCTTCTTGCAATAGTTTACATTCAAATATTTCTACGAACTTGTAAATCCCTTTATTTTGGAAGTTAGGATCGATGAGGCCTCCATTGCCAGATGCAAATTGAGCTATAGTAAATATCAATTATCAATTACTAGCATGGACTTTCTCTTCTTTGATCCTCGGAGAATTCCATGTATATTCATGGAACTCTACATATTGAATGGCTGCACTCTGCAGCAACAATATTGCCATTTGCTAGAGCTCCATTTCGTCACTTGATGGAATTATTTGTCTAATTTCGAAGAAAAAAAGGCATATAAAAGGGATCTTATGAGAACATGTCCAATTTATTCTCTTCGAAACTATTTTTGTTTTAGTTTTGTAAGTAATATATGATACTGGACATAAAAACAAGAAATGCTACTTGCTAAATACGATAAATTCTATGCCACCTTATTGCAAGTGGCCTCCAATCCTGTGCCCACCTTGGCACCATATGCCTTCGTATTGTAATCAGCTTTGTGCCATTTGCTTTCTTTATCAATCCTTTTCTCAGTATTAGATAGCTCCAAATTCCTGATCAAGGTTTTTCTGGGAATTATGACTAATCTAAATGGAAAAGTTTTGTCACCTCATTTGCAGTTCCATGCAGAAAATTAGGGTAGAATATTTCTTGTTTGTGCCCTTGTTTTCTTGGATTAATCTTGCCATTTGAGTTTGATATTTGGCTGTTTTTATGTGTATTTTACGAAAGAATCTATGATGTTCAAACTTTAACTATTATTGGAAATCACAACTTGAATATCAAAGAATTTTTTCGCAAAATACATGAAAAGTAACCAAATTCCAAACTCAAAAGAGTCATTTCTTAGTTCACGATTAATCCAAGTAAACAAGGAAACAAACAAGAAATATTCTGCCCTAATTTTCTGCATGGAACTGCAAATGAGGTGACAAAACTTTGCTACGTAGATTAGTCATTCCCAGAAAAACCTTGATCAGGAATTTGGAGCCATCTAATACTGAGAAAAAGATTGATAAAGAAAGAAAATGGCACAAAGCTGATTACAACACTAAGGCATAAGGTGCCAAAGGGGCCACAAGGCCAGTAGTACTGGCAATGACTAGCAGACAACTCATCGTTTGTCCACAGAACGGCATTAAATTGTAATTATTGAAAATTAGCCATCATAAAAATTCATTGGCATTAAATACATCTAATTCTTTTGAGCTAACATTCAACAATGGATCTCTCATGTCATAAAAAGAAGCCAATGTCCACCACTAGTTCTCAGAAATCATGGTCCTTCCCACAGTGCATAACTCTCCAGAATTTTTCTATAAATAGGTTCCACTCAGCCACATACCACGCACCAAAACACTCAAGTTTAGTTCTAAGTTCATTAATTACCTGCCTTGCTTCTTAGTTTACTAAATTCAAATCCAGGATACAACACCATGTCTGCCAATGCCATTGAATCCCCTATGCCGGAATCCTTTTTGAAAGTAGAAATGCAAAACAAGGGCATTGTTGATGCACTGTATAAGGGATTATCAAATGGTCACATGGGTACAGTGGCCAAACTCATAGCAAGTGATCTAGAATGGTGGTTCCATGGACCTCCACGATGCCAACACATGATGAGAATACTCACCGGGGAGTCTAGCCACACCAAGTTCAAGTTTGAGCCAAGAAGCATTGAGGTCGTCGGTGATTGTGTGATTGCGGAGGGCTGGGAAGGTGCACAAGTTTACTGGGTGCATGTATGGACCTTGAAAGATGGTGTGATCACACAATTTAGAGAGTACTTCAATACATGGCTCACCGTGAAGGATATAAGCCCACATGGTTGGGAAATTAGGCATGAGAACCACACCTTGTGGCAGAGCCACCCAACAGACCTTTTCAGCCGCTCATTGCCTGGCCTTATTCTCGGTATTTAGGGGCTAGTACTTCTGTAACAACTGTGACATTATTGCACGAAAGGGAAATAGACCTACAAGTAATAATACAAGAAAACTGAAAATCATGTGTGGTGTATCTATTAGCTTAAGCTGATCAGTTTTTTCGTCTTAATTTAAATTCTCTTCTGAAAAATATCTGAACTCGTACCATATATATTATGGAATCAAGCATGGTACCTAGTTTCTTACTGGAAGAATTTTCCAGTAAACTGGGTTGTTGAGCTCTTCAAAAGTTGTCTGATCATGATGTGGAAATTAAATAAGATGACCTGGTACAGTAGTACCTGGAGCGGTCCAACACCATGCAAAGGAGTTAATTTCAGGCATTAGACCATGCAATGACTTGCGATAAATAGGCCATTCTATATTTTCTCCTCCTTTTCTGTCCAGTCATACTCCAATGACACCCTACCTAGGCACAGATTTTCAGCATTAATTAACATATTCAAGCTCAATCCTGGTCATTTCTGCTTATAAAGTGGACCCTTTGTTATCCATAATTGAATCCAATCAAGGACCCGAAGATATTAATCAAGTCAATTTACCTGTATGCATGGTAAAAATTCGTTTCTGTGTTGATGTATCAATCCCAATTCCCTACTGTAGAAGGTAACCTCTAAAAGCATGTGAATGGTAGAGAGTAGTGGCCATTTATGCTCAAGGGAATAGAAGTTTAAGCTGAGGCTAACGCAGACTGGCATGAGTTGCAGAAGGTCCTTCTTGTCATGAGGAGCACTGAATCCAGTTAATGTTATGTGCAGCTCGTAAAACGTCTTGCACGATCATATAAGAATCTAATGCCTAGTTCAAGATGGTATCAGGAACGTAAGACAAATTAAAGAAGAAGAAAAAACTACTCGAATTTTGTTGACGTTAAAAGATTTCAAGGAAAACAATCATAATCTTAGGAATGCTGCCATGCCAGCTACTGGTCTGTTGTAATGTCGAATTTTAGTGATGCTACATCCGAAGAGCTCACGAAATAAACTATAAGTTAGGTGGCTTTAGCGCAAGCCATACAAGAAGCAGCCTTCCAACAGAACAACACAAATCATGCCTTGAAAATAAGTTAAGCAGAAAATAACAGCTGAAGCAACTGTATATAAGCAATCCCAAGATTCATGACTGCAGGATTTATGCAGCAGATTGCGAACTTAAAATGTAAGCAGCCTTTGAGGGTCGTGATTAGTTTTTCCACCCCTGAATAGAGGATTATTCGAAAATAAATCTCTTGATCATTTAGCCAGGATATATAATTTTTTTTGCGAGAGAGAGGTCCTCAAATGGAAGCAAAAGAAATAATGACATCCTATATGTTTTGGAAACCAATGAACCAGCACAATTACTGCAGTTCATTGAGCTTTCAGCAGTAGGTTTCGTCAAGCACCTAAAGACAATGCCCAAAAGTTAGCAAAGAGAGCAATCAAACTGCATGCAAGATCTAAAACTCGAAGTGATGGATTTCGGTTGCTAGCTAAGAAAAAATACAACGGATTCATCGAGGTAGACACAATACAACATGTTAGGTAGCATCAGTATGCTTTAAAAATGAATCTGTGGAAATTAGGCACACTGTTGCGCATAAATCTCTTAATCAAAAGCGAAAGCACATGGTTGTTCTCTGCAGAAGTGCTAAAGGTGATTATTTTCCCTCAATATATTTTGAACAGTAACTTCCCTTTGTATCAAGGCCAAAGCTGGCGGGTTCATAAAATCGTCAGTATCTTTCATGGAAAAATCCTCCTCCACCTTGGATAACTGCCTGCCTGGACTATAATGATCTCTTGACAGTCTGCTTGGACTCGGAGAGCGCTTAGCCCCAAGCCCCAACAGTCTATGACTGTAATGAAATGAAGTTGGGCTAGACATGAACTGAACTACTCCATCTTCACGGGGCAAGGAGGGGAGTGTGGGGTGGTTAATCTCATTTGTTTGTTTCCTGCAAAACTTATCCTCGACAATATCATAGAAGTCAGCTGTGCGAACTTCTTGGGCAAGGGAGCACCAACAACAAAAAAGCCACTGTGCGCAGTCTGCAATGGCTGGTTTTCCAATAAATATGTTACTTTCAGGCAAATTGAATCTCTTTCTCATTTGGATCCTCCAGAAGCCACCATAGAGTAGACCAAACAAGCAGAGCGCAATACCAGTTAATCCAAGAGCCACCCTGACAGTCTCATTGTCAATGTTGATGGCAGCCAAGTTGAAAATCCAAAATGGAGCTGTGCAGAAGAGGAGAAAAGTGGCAATGTGAACATACATGTTTCCAAATCCAAGTCTTTCCATATTCCACCCAAAAACACAAAAACTGCAGAAAAGAGAAAGGTAAGCTGTACGGATGTTGTCCCGAAAGTCAAACAACCCCCCTCTCCACTCGGGTGCATACTCAACTACTCTCTGTTCATCTCTTGATACAAATGAGAATCTTTTCTCCAGTGACATGCGGTGGTTAAGATGGCTAGCACTATTTGTGAGAGTTTGATTCTGGGCTTCCTCATCAAATTCACAGTCATACTCCTTACCAAGGGGGCTGATGATGGAGTACAAACCTGCCATTGCTGGAGCAGCAATGGCAACAGAAAGGCAGATACCAACACCTATAGCAGGTCGTTCAGATCTATTATATTCCAAATTAAGACTACATAAAGCATACTGAGCAAAGCAATTCAAATGGAGTAACATAACCACTACCATCATGTGAGCCCATTCATGAGGTTTATATGTGCCATTTTTGCAGTATATTTTTCTGAGTTTGGTTATGTCCTTCGACCTCCACCTACATAGAAGTACAAGGTGGTAGAATCGCTTTGGGTGTTGGTACAAACACATAAGAGTAAACAGAGCATTGAGGATTTGATTATTGACTTCAAACCATGCATCTCTCTGTGATTTCTTTGGTAGGGCAGTGTCCAACATTCCTGTCATTACAAGAAAAAGGATCGCTCCTGAGATTGCGACACAACTTATCCAAAAAAAAAGCACCATGTTAAAGGGATTCTTGATCCAATTTCTGCAGATGCTCCATAAAGATTCCCAATCAATTTTCTGCGTTGTGAATCTGTTAAAATGTTCTCGATAACCTTGGCTAGTGGAAGAAGGTACAGAACGTGAAATTTCATCTCTTTCCTCTGTCATCTGCTTGAATTTAGTCGATGGAGAAGATAAACCACCATTGGAACTAAATTTCAGTATGTTTAACCTCCCCGGAATAGCTTTTAATGCATTCTGTTTCCCCACGCTCAGTTTGTCATCACTCAGAAGTCCCTTGCGCGAAGTTGAAACATCAAGGGCAGCATACTTATCATTACTAGCCTTAGGATCATTTTCAGTCTGATTTGCCGGCAGCTCTTCCTTAAATTCTGCCAGGCCTCCTCCACTACTATTTAAAACCATTTTACCAGAAAGCAAGACTCTTCTTGAATTTCTCAGGATCTGATATCTTTGAATCCACAAGCCTACAAATGGATGTTGTTTACACCACTATGCCAAATGCCACAGACCAGAATGCTAAACCAGGCTAAACCTCATCATCTTCACAATTTTCATCACAAAAAAAATTCAAAACCCATATCATGTTGGCGCTGCAAGAGTACCATCAAAACCTATTCAAAACTACACAATAAAGGGCCAATCAGATTCCAAACCAGGCCAATAACAATAAATATCTTGTCTAATATCACAGTAAAACTATATCACCTCTACTCAAGAAGCAGAATTATAACCTTCTAATCAAATCTAAAGAAAATGAAAGCCTTAAGAGACTATAGAAATGGAAAAGCCGAGCTTGTCCAAAAATTTCAGCTTCTAAAATCACTACAATGACACATTGAGTTGAATTGCTTACCATTAAAGAACTAACAAATAAACACAGGGAGCTTATTTTTAACATCAGTGATTACAAAACAAGACTTTTCTAATCCAATACCTGTAATCATTATCAAAACCCATGGAGAGAGAGTTAACTGATTTAGCACATCAGCAATCAGTTTCTATGTTAGTTTCAAAACACCCTAAAAGCCATAAACTTGAACAATCATCATATTATGAATTTCTTTCAAATCCCACCAAAAAGCTAGAACCCATAAGCTTTCTCATGACAACTAATAATGTGAAAGAAAACAACACACGAACACTAAAATTAGCGACTAATCATCAAACACATTAAAACAAGTCCCTGACAAACACAAAAATTGAAGTCCAAAAAACTTTAAAGACAATTCAGTGTGATAAGAAAGGTTTAAGGACAAACCCAGAAAGGAAACTAAAGAATGAAATGATTTTATAGAAAAAAAAAAAAAACATAGCAATGCTAAAGCTAAATAGTACCTGAAGGTTGCTGATGGAAGGTGATCCTCCCAAGCGTTTCCTTGCTGCCTAAACATTAACGAAAAAGAAGGGCCAAAGAAAGAAAAAAAAAAAAGAAAACGACCAAAGCTTTACCAAGTTTGGCCTGACAACAATCCCAAGAACACAACAGTGCAAGGGTCTAGCAGATGTCAGAATATAAGTAACATTATTATTTTGCTGTCTTTGTTCCTTTTCTTCTCTTTCAAAATTTAGGTTGTCAGCAACTCATGAAGATTCAAAAATTTACAGCCCAATTCCGTATTGCTTTTCTTTTTGAAAGTGGTCAAAAGGTTGGAGGTGACATAAAGGTTGTTGCCCTCAAATGCTTTTCTGTTTTTGTATGTGTGCATTTAGGGAGAAGTAAATATTCTTTAGTCCCCAAACTATTCTGTGATTCTCAACTAGGTCACCAACAAAACAAACGTTTTGTCTCCTATCATACATGATCAATTAACCCACATTATTCAGGTATAGGATGACAAAAGTATACTTTTTAAGTTAAATAGGTCCCTCTTGTTTATGATTGTAAAGGCAATTTTTTTTTTAAGAGAAGAGTTGAGTTAATTGGGAATAATAGTTATGAACAAAATAAATTTTCAAAAATATAATTGTGTTCAAACTGCATTATTTTTTAAATATTTTTTAACTTATGTTATTTTTCCAGAACTTTTAACAAATTATCATTTTTAAAAAGAATTTTTATTATGAAGTCTCATGGTAAAACCCAAATAAAAAATAAAAAATTGATTGGGATTTAATATTAATGAATAATAAGATATATTTAATTTTTAATTTTTATATTCATATTTTAAAGTTGATATTGAAAAATTTTAAATTTCTCGAGCTTAAAAAATAAACCTCAGGTGATGCGTCCAAGCTTATAGAGAGGTGCTGGAGTTACCCAACACCCGGGCTCGGGTCGCAGCCTGAGCTCAACTCTCTTTCCAGACTTAAATGTTTTACCCGAGCTCTTAAAAAGTATTTGGAAATGTGCTAAAAAATTTTGAGCGCTCGTAACCATTATAGACTTGGTGTCAAAATAGAAGAAATCTTGATCCAGTCAAATTAAAATAAATTAAAATAAGAAAACTTATTATGTTACGTGAATCATTAGACCAAGAAAAATCTACATATTTTTTCAGCAAAAATATCACGCTGTATTCAAAATTACATCGTTGAATTATCGTGGAGGGACTTTAGACCGATCTGATGCTGAAATTTCTTATAGGGACTTACAGACGAGGTTCCTTTTTTCGGGCTGAGAAAATTTTTCAAGTTGAACTCATGGTTGCTTATGGGCTCGTGTCTGTGGAACCCAGCTTAGGCTTAGGTTCTCAAGCCTCACTGGTTCCTGGAGCCCCCCTTGGGAAACAAAGAAGGTCGATCCATGATCCATCTGTCGTTAGAAGGCTGCTGCCATCGACAGTCGCAACTCTCCAATTTTGGTTCTGCTGGCGTTGGCTGAGTGAGGATCGTCATTCTCTACGTTAAGACAAGAGCTGTCTTTGGAGAAAGTCAAATACTTGCATTATAGTGCCTCAGGCCCCTCAAAAGAATATTTCCCAAACCAGCAAAAGCACAATTGCTTGAATTAACCTTTGTCTAGAGTTTAGAGGGCACCGGTCGTCATCAAATCCTGAACGTAGAGCTGCATGTAATGACATGTGAGCAGGAGCTAGGTGATCTGATCGATGATGTTGCATGTCTTTGAGAAAACAAACTGTGAGCAGCCACAAACCTAACAGCTATACTCACAAGAGGAGATTTACAGAGATGATGGGGAAAATGTCCAGAGATGTTTTTCAAGATAGAAATGCCACAGTTGTAAGCTTTATCTATCCAGTTACATGCCACAGCTTAAAGATAAAGATGCTTATCGCTACAATTCAGTAATGCGAGAGGATGAAATGCAATTGAATCTTTTCTTCTTGGATGCAGGAAATACAAGTGCCATGTTTTTTAGGCAAGAAACATGGGCGACAATTTAAAGGGAATAATGATATATGTAAGAGCCCACCTGTTTTTTCTTCTTTTCTTTTTTGTTTACGATAATATTTTGGGATGCATTTAACAAAAAGATGGTGGAAGGGAGAATAAAATTAATTTCTTAATTGTACAGTTGTAAAACACCACCACAAATTGTATATCAATATAGTTCTCAGACCAGATTTAAATTACTAGATTGAAGTGGGTGAACATGATTTATTATTTTTTATTCAAAACGTTTCAGTTTTTTTTTTTAAAAAACATTTCTTGATTTTTACCTAGCTGAGTTTGGAAAATCAACTAAGAAGCTGTTTGGACGCGTTTTTAAAAAATTTAATTTTTTTTTGTTGAAATTTAAATTTTTTGTATGTTTTGGATTGTTTTGATGTGCTGATCTTAAAATTAATTTTTAAAAAATAAAAAAAATATCATTTTGATGTATTTCGGAATGAAAAACACTTTAAAAAATAACCGTAACCACACTCCCAAACAATAATAGTTATGCATAGTAATAGATATGCATACACTTCTGCTATACCTTTTGTGTAGGAAGAAGCATCTTCTCCGCTCGAAATTGAAACTCTACCTGCACCAACAATGCCTTGAAATTGAAACTCCACCTGCACCAACAATGACATATTACAAGAACACAGTCCTTCGTTAGGTTACTCTAATTTATAGCTTAGTTTTCTAAATCTTGTAAAACACTACTATACAGGAGCATTTTTGGAAGAATTTAGATGACATCAAACTATTATTTGTCGGTAAATAAAAAATCAAATGTATGCAAGTGGTTTTTGGTTTTTTCTGGAAAATATTAATAAGCTACATCCATGCTTCAAGTTATTTCATACCATAGATAAACTCGAACACTCAAAAAATCTGTTGGACAGCCGGATTCGCATCTCTTACAGCCAACAAAGTCTTGTGTTCTTGGAGCAGAAGCAATTTACTTAGCTTTACACCCGTTCCAAGGAATCATTTCTAATACATCCGTGGGGCTGGCCCGGAAGCAATCTTCAAATTTAAGCACAAACACTTAAGAGCATAGGCCATAATAAAAAAACACTCGCCACAATTCACAATAATCTCATAAAAGTGTGATGAAAGTCACAAAACCTTGAAGCAGTTTGGAATAAACCATTATTGCAAGGAAAATAGAACAAAAGAAAGAACTCACGAGATTACACTACCACGAAACATAACAAGGGTAAATAATCTAGACAATTTGCCTTTTTTACGAGAACCGTGAACATCATAAGCAACTGTAACTCCAATAATTGATCTTGCTCGAGCTGGTTTTTCATGCAAACATACGAGGACACGTTTGAGATCCCCAGGCCGGACCATATAACTATGGGTGCTTGTCATACTACTTAAACTAACACAAGGAAGAGTCTTACCACAACTTTCCCAGAGTTAGGGTTCAATTGACTGCTCGTGAACCACTTGATAATTCAGATTCTAGTCAAGATTTTAAGAGAGATTTTTAAGTAAAATTCATGAAAAATTATAGCGTGTTAATTAACCAAACCAAACATATACTCGACCTGATGCTTATGCCCTTCTACTTGATGAGGATTAAAGAATGAGGTAATTTACACATGAATTGAATAAGGTATCAAGACAAACCTTCATTAATATCTATCAATTTTTCACACAAAATGCAAGCTTATTTATTCCAGTATAAGTGCAAAGCAATGGACCTGAAAAAAAATACATATAAATATGTACGCTATAGCTAGTGCTATGCTCTTAATATATACAGCTCTGAGAGCAATATTTTGAATTATCGAAAAAGAATCACTGGAATTTTCAGGTCAAATCATCCTCTAGTTCTTTGGACTTCAGGGCATTCTTGACTTTCAACAGAAGTGTGACCTTCCAAGAATCCTACATAACATAACATTCCAGGTCAGTGCTAAATCTGTAATGTTTACAAAATGTAATGTTGAGATCAGTGCAGTCTTTGCCAAATTACGGTTGCAACTGATTCAGTAAACTTCAGATTCCAAAAGAAAGAAACTGCAAGAATTAAACTTCAATGCCAAAAAAAGATGTACCAGCTTGGAAATGCTATCAAATTCCTTGATAATGGAAGTGAGTTTCGGAACATCCTCCTCATCAATTGCAGTAGCTAAATCCTGAAAAGTTATAATAAAAACCAATGAGCATGATGAAAGCACTTGCAAAATGACACATCAAGGTCACCATTTCACCAGCAACCTATTGCCTAATCTTCATTCCATTCAATCAATTTCTTTACCATATTAGCAGTATGCTATTACGTCCATGAACTCAAAATGCTGAAAAAATAAACTTAATACCGCACAAAGTAACTCAATTACATATAATGCATGAAAAATAGCAAGCCTGATAATTGAGAAGCATCCACTTACTGATAAAAATTTGTATTCCCGAGTTCTAGAAAATGTTGGATCCAAATTCTGCACAGCCAATTGATATTTTATTTATTCAGAAAAGTAAACGACATGTTGATACAGGTACACATGCAAAATAGATATCCATTGTCTATAGCAACTGAACCTCATATTGCTCCAGTGCATTGGTTATGGCAACAACATCTCCTCTGCAGAGTTGGCAAATCCCAGCATTGAGAAGATGTCCTCGTACTCCATATTTTAACAAGTTATTGTTGAGCGACTGTCGTGCTACATCTTCATAAATCTGAATTGCTTTCTGATATCTGAAGAACAAAGTGAAACAGAATTAATTCATCCACAAGATAGAAATCATGCCGTCCCCACTATCCACAAGATTGTGATTAAAGAACAGAAAACAAAGTAAAACCAACTAAAGACTCCCAACTGCAGGAGTGTAATGGTTTATTATCAAGAAAATTTAATAGCTTTATTATTTAACTGAATTCACTTACTGTTCAAGTTGAGCAGAAATTTCTGCAACTTTCAGCTTGCACTTGTTAGCAAGGGAGTTTGATTCTTGAAATTCAAAATAATCCGCAGCCTTTTCAAAGTACATAATAGCCTTGTCACTGTTTTGCTCGAGCTCATACAAGTCACCAATTTCCTGAATCAGGAAAAAAAAAAGTCTAAAGATATTAGTTATCCATATCAACTGCATAACTTACACTTTAATGCTATCTAGACACTACAAATACATATGTCGGATGCATATGGGCAACAATAATTTTTTAATCATCAAGATTAATACCGAAATCCCTATATTATCAAAATAAATTAGCCCATAATCACTAAATAAACAAGGAAAATGACTCCTAAAAATTATTCATTTCTACAAATCATAGTACCTTGCAATACTTTGCAGCATTGCTATACCTTCCCATATCAACATAGATATCCACTGCTTGCAAATAGCACGAGATAGCCCCTATAAGAACAACAACAGCATAAATTATTGACTTATTAAATTACAAAATAATGGGATTTTAATGTCATAATCAATTAAAAAATCAAATCTTAACAAACACCTTTAGTTGATGTTTTCTTGTAGCAGCTTGCAGCATCTACATAAGCAGTAGCAGCTTCATGTCTGCTATCCAACTGTAAAAATAATTACTAACCTGATTATCATCACAAACACTAATTACAATTAAGGAACAGTGATTAAATTACATCATAATCATACCTTTAAATGACAATTAGACAACTTGATGAAAACAGACCCAGCTTTATCCCCTGTAAAAAATAAAATAAAAACTATTATTATAAAATGGATTAAAAAGGAAATAAAAAGAAGAGGAAGGAAGTGGGATTTATACAAGATTTGGCGAGTTTAAATTGATTGGCGGATTGGGTAAGCAAATCAGCAGCATCTTCGTATTTAGAGCCCAGTAAACCCCAGCCGTTGATTTTCTTATCTGCTTTTTTCTCGAATTCTTCTCCTCTTCTAATGTGATCCCCCATTTCCTTGATCTTTGGTTTAGCAGTTTTCTATCTCTGCCTTTGATTTTCTCCTTTTCCCTTCTCTTTGTGTTGAGAAAGGAAAACAGCGAGAGGATGATGGATGGTTTGGTTGGTGAAATAGCGCGTGAAGGATTAGTCAATCTTGCTTCAAACTTCACAATGAAGGCGATGCCTTCTGTTTCGAGGTATGATTTACCCCTCAAGTATCGAGGTCCTGTTAAAATAAGTTCCGTAAGATCAATTTGTTGACTGTATCTTTAAGCCATAATTATTAAACCCGGACCGGTCGGGCGGGTCGAACCGTTCCTCTGGACCGGTCCGGGTTAGACGATAGACCGGAAAATTAAAAACACCGGCCATGACCCGGTAGACCCGGGCGAACCCGAGTGAGACCCGGCACATATATAAATAAACTTCGCTAACAGCAAAAGGAAAGAACAATGTATCCTGCCCTAATTTCAGTCGAGTAGAAGAGGAAAGCCAAAGCAGTTCAGTGGTGAATCGGTAGATCAGAGTTCTTCTACAAGCGGAGAATTAACGGAATTTTCAAGCCAAGGTAAGAACCATGTATTCTTTTAATTTTAAATGCTGTCTAGTTCAGGTCATTTAAATCTTTCTTGCCTTTTCTGATCGCTTTGAAGCTTTAGCTCTCGATTCGCTCGCCCTAACAAGCTGAACGTTATGGTCGAACACACACACCCTTACCTTAAGGTAAGGCACGGTTAGCCGGCCAAGAGACAAGACTTTATTAGAAAAAAGGACAGTCACAGACTCGCGTTTAAGTCAGAGTCTCAGTGAACAAACACTCACTTAATCTTAAGCTAAATAACAAACTTTGACTCTGCCCAGTAGATAGGAAAACTGTGAATTAATGGAACAACTTAGTTTGTTGTGCGTCTACTCATTCAAAGCAATATACCCTGAGAATCAATAATCAGACTGTGTAGAATCAAACTGCGTTCAAGTTCCTATACCTGTCGCTTTAGTTGATATCGAGTTACTTCTGCTGCAAAGGCATGCATTTGTCTTTTGCTGCAAAGGCATGCAAAAACATGAACTTGATCAAACTGTCCTCAATTTTCATTGCCATTTGTGAAGTCAATTTAAATTGGTCTGTTAATCTCCAAACTTAGCGTGTGAAACACTGATTTGTTGTGAGGTTTTAATGTTCTGATTGATTCTAGAAAATCACAGTAATTCAATGTTCTGGGAATAAAATGATTGATAGTGATTTGTGTTTTGGTTATGATGAAACAGCAGTACTGTGTATATATATTCAAATTTTGTTATGTCTGTTATTGCCTTAGATTATAAGAATTGATTTGTGAATTATATAGTATTAAGGACTTAAATTCTTAAATCATTAAGTTCGTAGCTGTCTTCAGAGAATACAGCCAAAGCTCCTTGAAGTACAGATGGTTTTTTAGCCGGGTTGACCCACAAGACCTGTGACCCGGTCATTTTACTGGGTCAACTACCGGGTCGGGTTTTATAACTATGCTATAATCTATTATTTTTTATAGTTTTTATATTTAATTTGAGATCAATTCGGAAAAAAATTGAATTATTGAATTATCTTATCAATGAACAAAGCAATTATTTTTATTAAAATATAATTATTTTTATTAATCTGAATAAATTTAATGAGGTTAATGATAAAACTAAATATATTAGGCTGAATTAATATTCTATCTTGATTTTAAAATTTATCGTGACAAGTTGATTCACTATACAAGTTTAAATTAAGCTGGATTTAAAAAAAATAAAGATTGAATTGACTTAGTGACACATAAAAAAACTGAGGTTAACTCATGATCCATCATCACCTAGAAAAAAACCTGGTCAAAATTAATTGATTTTTCTCAAAATAATATTTTTTTACTAGTCAAAATTAGTAAAAAGCCTCAGTTAATCCACATGACCTGTGACTAGAGACTTGTTCCCGGTCAACTTTCGAATTGGATTTAAAAACTATATCTTATTTGATTTAGTTAGAAACTCGGTTTAAGTTAAGCTTTATATCCATTTTTTTGGGTCAATTTATCAAGTTAGACTAATTAGGGTAGGTTTGTTATTTTCTAAATAAATTAAGTAACGTTGCTAGATTAATTAAATTTTCAAGACGAATTATGTCATTAATTAAAATGCTTTTTGTGATATTGTTTTGCAAAGCCTGACTATACGGCGGTAATTGGTTCAAAATTTGATCGTTAATCATGAATGTTCAACCTATATATTAATTCAAAATTTAATCATGGTCTTAACCACTAAGTTTATATAAAAAGTACTCGAATTTGACAAAAAATAATAATTTATAATATAATATATTACGGGTGATAAATGAGAAAACCAAGGAAATCAACCAAGGATAAAAAAAAAAAAAACGGATTGAAAAAATTAAAAGAATTTTGGTTGGGTTTCGGTTCTAGGGATCTGAAACCGAGTGAACCGGACTGATTGAACAAAAAAACAAACCCAGTATAAATTATAAAAGGCAAAATCTCCCGCAGCCCACCGCCCCTCTCCGTCTCTTTTCTATGTTCTCTCAGTCTCGTGTGCAGCTAGCCAGCCACCGTAAATGCAGTCCACTGAAACCCTAAACGCAGCCACCCTCCCTCCCTTAACAGACACAATAACCCTAAAACAGTGACCTCTCTTCTCTCTTCTCACTGCCCCTCTTATCCTCTCCGGTCTCCAGTACCTCCCCAATTGCAGTTGCAGGCTTGCAGCCTCTCGCTTCACTTGCGTGCAGCCACCGTCCCTAACCCTCAACAGCAGTGCAGCCTCTCTCTTATCTGTATGTTTCTTCTGTAAGGTTGGTTAGTTTCATTAACTCATGGTACATCATGCATCTATTGTTAGCTATTAATTAGCTTTATAATTCATTTAGATGACTAATCAAAACCCTTAAAAAGATATATATAATCAATTCCTAATTGCGTATACTTGCATTGTTCAAGAATCATTGAATCTGCCATGTTAAACAAAACATTTCTGCATAAGAAATTTAGCAGCTGGAGTGGGTTATTTAGCACAGCTAACTAGCTGATATATTATGATGTTGATGCTGACTTGCCCTCAAATCATTGTAATAGCTAAATTAATAGCTCATCTTGATGAATGGTTCTGGTCTTACATTGAATCTGATTTCTTTATTATGTTTTCAGTTGCCAGCAAAATGTTGTTGTTGCTGTTGTTGCTATGCAATTTTCCTATAAGATGTTTACGAAAAAGATCATTGCCTTTCAATCTTTTGTGCTGCTGAGCTTCACTGGTCTTTTGAGTATGTGAAGATCGTTGTCCTCTTGGGCATTTTTTTTTGTGTGTCGGTGTGTGTGAATTATCAATTATGGGAATTTTCACATTCTTAGGCAAGGAATTCCATCCGAGCTAGGTAGCTGATTTTTTTTTAAGAAAAAAAAAGGAAAATTTAATGGATTAATTATAGAGTTGGATGCACAAACTTGTGTGGAAAGTAATTGATGATAGCATGTAGTTCAGGGAACTGTTATACTTATATATACTTTACAAGAAAGCTTTTGAGCTAGGATATGCTGTTATGCTGTAGTTTCATAGTTTGTAAGAAAAGTCTGAAAAAAGGTAGTGAACATTTCATATGCTTCTATGCTGATTTATACAAGCAAGGTTTGATTGAATTGATCATAAATCATTGACATATTGGAATTTGAATATCTGAAATGTGCATCCTTTTTCTTTGGATAATTATATATGCAATATGACTTGATGGTGCCAGTCAGAACTCCATTCTGTTTTTTATTGTGTTAGTTGGTTCTAGATAATTCTTTCATCAAACTAGACAATAGAGTTGGATGGAAGCTTTTGTTTCCATCCTTTTAGGCAGAGGAATTTTCCAGATTTCATTTATTTTTCCTACATCCTGTTATCAATTTGGATGAATTGGATCACTTGTGTTTATCTCAGGGTTTTGCCTAAGCTACCAAGTCAGTTTTATAGTCTATTTGGGAAGCTCATAGAAAAAGGGAATGGAAGATATGCTGAAGTAAAAATCTGTAGAATTATTTATGGGCTTGAGATGCCCTTGGTAAAAACAACTCAGGGCCATTGTAAAAAAAGTCCAAAAGAAACTTTGAAAAGCCCAAAAAATTGTATAAATAACTCAAGCCCATTGTAAAAAAAGCTTAAGAGAAGCCTTGAAAAGCCAGACCCAATAAAAAGGCCCAATTCAAGTGTAATAGGTTTTACTAGATTGAAACAAAAAAATTGAACTAAATCGAAACTGGTTGGTTTGAACTGGTTTTTGGTTAGATTCCAAACCTTAAACAATTTTGGTTTGGTTGTTTTCTTAGTCCAAAACTGAATTGAAATGAAAATGATCACCCCGACAATATATCAAATTTATAGTCCAACTTTATTTTTCTATAACCCGGATAGTCTTGGATGACATATGCCATTAAACCTGATATTGGTATGTACTAACAAATATAACCCTAAACAAAGCCTATTATTACTTGCCCCCTCACTATTTCTGCAACTCTTCTCTCTTCCCTTGTAATAAAAATCCCCTCACGCTAATACCCACAAATCTCCTCTCATCAACAACCCACAAAATGGCCATAAGGACACCGATTTTTCACTTTTTTGCTTAATACCACCTCGTCCTTGTGCCATTTCTCAACCACTACTACATCTGATTGTCACCATAGCTACCTGACCACTATTCTGTCCCAATACAATACACAAGCTCATCGATCTTTCTTGATCCCACTTGAAGAACAACAACACCATCTGAGAAGCTCTCCATCCACACCCGTTCCTCCAAAGCATACTCTCTCTCTTTCTCTGTATTAGCTTGTGATGATTTTCTTTTTTGCTGTTGTTAGTTCTGAATACTTTTCTCATGAATAAATATTGTAATCTGATAAATAGAATTTGATATTTACAGCAGGTGATTGATGGCTGATCAGAAGCACAGAATCCTGATGGTTTCAGATTTTTTCTTTCCCAATTTTGGTGGTGTCGAGAGCCATATTTATTATCTATCTCAATGCCTGCTAAAGCTTGGTCACAAGGTAGGTTTACTTGTAAGCTGTTAAAATCATCATCACTTGTGTTTTTCTTGAAAATGTGGTTGCCCACTTGAGAATGTCATCTGATTGGTGGTAGATGTGGTTGATTGTGTAAGCTATTTATTTATATTACATGATTTTTCAGGTGGTTGTTATGACTCATGCGTATGGTAATCGCTCTGGGGTGAGATACATGACTGGTGGCCTTAAAGTTTACTATGTACCATGGAGACCATTTGTTATGCAGAACACCTTGCCAACTGTTTACGGGACACTTCCAATTGTAAGGACTATCCTTGTTCGAGAAAAAATATCATTGGTGCATGGACATCAAGCCTTCTCAACTCTTTGTCATGAAGCCTTGATGCATGCACGCACCATGGGTTACAAAGTTGTATTTACTGATCATTCACTCTATGGTTTTGCTGATATTGGAAGCATTCACATGAACAAGGTGTTGCAATTCACTTTAGCAGATGTGAGCCAGGCCATTTGTGTTTCTCATACAAGCAAGGAAAACACAGTGTTACGGTCAGGTCTACCACCAGAAAAGGTTTTCATGATACCAAATGCTGTGGACACTGCTATGTTCAAGCCAGCCCCAGAGCGACTTGGCAATGATGAAATTATTATTGTTGTGATAAGTAGATTGGTTTATCGAAAGGGTGCAGACTTGCTTGTTGAAGTCATTCCAGAAATTTGCCGTTTGTATCCTAATGTGAGCTTAGTCCATAATTCATGGATTTACTTGTTTTTATGCTCCTATGCATATGCAGCACTTGAATTACTTTATCAGATGGATAGTCATATACAGATGTTGCAAACCACCATAAGTAGGCATCGTTTTATGGGATTTCCTCCACTGTTTAAATTCTTTTTACAGCATCTACTCCCCCAAATGTGATTACTCTTGTGTCAGAGTGGCTTTTTATGTATGGGCCAAAGAGAAGTAAGGACATGAAAGTGATACTGGTGAATGAGTTTTCTTGATGAAATTCTTTTACCAGGTATTATACATGTGCCCTTTCATTATATTGAATTTGAAAGGTTGAGTTAACTCTTTTGCAGCCTTTTCAAGTTCCCCTTAAGTATATAGGTACATGACCTCTTGAATGAACACATTTACATGCAAATGCTCTCCTGCCATTTCTTGAAATTCCAGCATGAAGATTATGATCATGAAAGTTTTTATCTTCTTTCATGAAATTTTGAGAATGAATGTATTTACTTGAAAATGCTCTCCTGCCATTTCTTGAAATTCGAACATGAATGCTAGGATCATGAAATTTTTTATTTCCTTTCATATACTTTTGATCCTTTGTTTCAATTTGATGGAATCATCAATGAGTGCATTACCACATCCTAATTTTGGCATCTTGCTTTTCCTTTCCATTAATATGTCAAACTTGCACGTGGTATCAGGCTTCACAATACAAATTTCTATCCTATCCTTCTTTTGGCTGGTTGATATTCATTATGGGACTGCATTACTAGGATGGGGCTCTGGGAAGCTTGTATTCAACTAAATCTTGGGCCAACTTTTATTTTTTGAGAAATAATCTTGGACTCTTCATATTCACAGAGCATCAGTGGGTAATAGGATCTGTATTTAGGCAATCAGAATTTTACTTATCTCAATTGCTTCTAGTCAAGTCATTTGGAATATGCATGTATTAAGGTCAGGTTCATTGTTGGAGGAGATGGACCTAAACGGGTAAGGCTGGAAGAGATGAGGGAAAAACACTCTCTTCAAGATCGAGTTGAAATGCTGGGTTCTGTACCACATGCTCATGTACGCTCTGTCTTGATTTCTGGCCATATATTTCTAAACAGGTCAGAGGTTCTCTGGATTCTAATATTAGACCATTCTTGTCATTATTTTAATATATTAGCTGGACAATCTTCCTTTGGCATGGATGTATTAACCCTGAAGTGGAAATACAAATAGTAACAGAGCATTTGGTGGAGGTCTGCTATATATATATATATATATATATATCTGTTAGTAACATTATTGCAATTAATCAGTACAAGTAGATTTACCACTGTTTGCTTGGAAAGAGGTGAAAAACCTTCTATTTTTAGCTGTTCTAGATGGATTGTTAGAGATGTTGACTTAAGACTGATCTTCTACCTAGACAGGAGCCCTTCTTTTGCAAAATTTTTCCCTTGGCCTGTTTTACCGTTTCCTCCTGGCCTTTACATGATTTTCACCAATTAATCAAAGGCTTTCAACAAGAGTCAGAGTTACCACTTCTGTAAATTTGATGAACGGGCACATTTCAATTTGATATGGTTTATGAGCAAGAGGTGCATGCCTAGTTTTTGGAGACGATTCTTTTATATATGCTGCAAGTAGCTCCATATTTTGTCAAGAAACTTTGCTTTCACAAAAATCAATTATAAATATTGACACAAAACCTGGCAAAAGGATCTAAAAACAATCATAAAGCTTAAGAAAGACTCTGTAAAGGTTGGCAGCCAAAAAATGAGCCCCTGAACACCCAAAAAGATCAGATTGTATTTTGGACATTGCTTCAGGATAAATTTATGTTTTTGTTGGATATTGTCTCATTTTTTTTTAACTCTTTGTGCAGTTCTTTGACAGAGGCGTTCTGCATAGCCATATTAGAGGCTGCTAGTTGTGGGTTATTAACAGTCAGCACACGCGTAGGAGGTGTACCTGAGGCATGTATCATGAGAGGTTTCTTCTCTGTCTGGTTAAAATGATATCATATGCTTCTCATCTTTTGTGAACCTCGCTAGAGACGTTGCAGAATTGAAATTCTAGAAATCCCAAATCATACAGAGCTAATTTGTTACTTCTTTTGATGTTTAGGTTCTACCAGAGGACATGATTGTACTTGCAGAACCTGATCCTAGTGATATGGTAAGAGCAACCGGAAAGGCCATATCTCTACTTCCGAATATTGACCCACAACAGATGCATAATCGCGTGAGTGAGCCATTCATGATAACGTTGGTCTTCCTGAGAATTTCATAATAACTATTCACAATGGCTGAATCTTTGTGCTGCAATTGATGCTAGATGAAGAAACTCTATGATTGGCATGATGTTGCAAAACGAACAGAGATTGTTTATGACCGTGCTTTGAAATGTCCCGACCAAAATTTGTTAGAACGACTATCACGGTATGCAACTGAGATTTTGTCTAATGAGATAAATAACTGTTTGTAAATCAATGCAATTTAATGTGAAGTTGTAGTGACAGTTAACCCGCTCAATAGAGTTGATTGGTGTTTTCTGGTGGCTACACTACTTGTTTATTAGGTACCTCTCTTGTGGTAGTTGGGCAGGCAAGATTTTCTGCTTCGTTATGATAATTGATTTCTTGCTATGGCGTCTGCTGCAACTATGGCAGGTACTACCTGTTCCTACATATATAGTCATGACCTTGTAGACTAATTCAATTCTCCACATGATATTTGACCTTTTATTCTTTTCTTCACCCTTTTCTTTTCTTTTCTTTTCTTAAACTTTTTGAATTTTTCTTCAGCCAACAGAGGAGATTGAGGAGGTGCCTGAATTTACTTTACCCCGTCATCAAGATGAGGAAATAATCTCAAATTTCAACTAGGAACAAAATTTGGGGTGACATTGTAGGTGTAAAGTCCTCTTGGTTCATTGAGATGGCCATTGGTTTTGGGTTCCATAGCAGCAGAGGATTCCTCTTCCTTCCATATAATTTCTTTCATCCCTGCGTGTGAGATGAGTTTTGATATCAGATCACTTTGTTTCATATATTGATTTAGCTAGTTATTAATTAAATCTTATAAAATTTGTTTGCATGTATGTTGTTCTATTTCCAATTAATTGTAATGTATGCTGAAAAAAATAGAGGTAACTACTAATTTTTCTTTGAACTCGGCATCAAGAGAGCCAAAATTTGCAGGAATGATCAAATTAGAGAGAATGTAAGACTTTTATTGTCAAGTTATTTATTATTTTTTTACTTGAAAATATATTAAAATAATATATTTTTTTTATTATTTTTAAAAATTTATTTTTAACATGTTAAAATGATATAAGAATATAAAAAATTAATTTAAAATAAAAAATTTAAAATTTAATTTTTTTTTCTTTTGTAAGCTCCAAGGAGACTTGCAACTTCCAAGCAAGGAGGCATAACTCCACTTCACTGATCCTCGGGATGCTGATGATTAAAGGGAAGAAAAGAAAATGGAAAATCAAAACAAAAAGATACATAATGAATACATTTTGGCTGCAACCACTCAACTTCGGCATCATCAACTTGCATATGATGCAAATGTAATTGTAACCTCAGCTAGCTCTCGAGACTTCTGGTCATAATGGAATGGATGCTTTGTAGACGGAGTATGAGCATGGTCATGTTGTATATTGTAGTGGTAGTGATTGTATTTTGAAATATTTTTTATTTATAAATATATTGAAATAATATATATATTTTTATTTTTTAAAATTTATTTTTAATATTAGTATATCAAAATGATCTGAAATAAAAACTTGAAATAAAAAAATATTTTTTAAATACAAAAATAAATAGATTTTATCTAGAATAACCCTATTTCATCTTATGAAGGACTAGGCTTTCTGTCAATAACTCAAACAAAAGTGTATATCATGATTCGTGTATGAATATTCATATAACATGCTAGAAAAAGGAAATAAGCTAGTGGATTTCTCAATCCCTTTTCAAAATATTTTTTTTTGATTTTTTTTATGATTTTTATATGTTAATGTTAATTTTTTTTAAATTTTTTTAATGTATTTTTAATTAAAAAATATCTTTGTAAAATACTAATTTATCAATCGATTGGAGTAAAACAATATGAACGAGGAGGAAATCCAAACTTAAAAAGACTTGCACCTTGAATGGCTTCGAACTTAGAAATTCTTGCTTCTGTTAACACAGAAATTGATAAGATCTATAAGCAAAGCGCAGGCTGCAACTTTCCTATGGAACCACGACATTCTGTACTGTATTGCTGTAAATATGTACAAGCATGCTACATGGATTTCAACTTTTTATACAGGATATTGGATCATAATGTGAATCCTGTTTCAAGAATACAGATTTTCTAATTTTGTGAGTCCAAGTCAAACGAACTATACTAAAAGTTAGCTGAATCTTTTGTAACGATCCCGGGTCAAAATAGACTGGATGTTACAAACTTTAGTTCCAGCGTGACACAGATTATAACATCCTTCATGAAAATTTTTAATCACAGGAAAAATATTAGTCGGCAGATTTCAATGAAATTACATGAAAAAACTTTTGCCGACATGATAAGATAATTAAAAAATCAAGAAATATATGTCAGTGAGTCCATCAAGAAATTTACATGTTATTTTTTACCATGACAAAAATATTTTATCACAAGTTTCCATAAAAAATCTCATCAATCAATATAGAAATGTTATGCTACTAAGAAGGTGCGGGAGAATCATGACGCTATTAGCTAAAATTGAATTCAAAATGTTCTATTTTTTTTAAAAAAATGTTCAAATTCATGATTTGTTTCTACATATCAAGTTGCGTGATTTCTAGTTAAAAGACGTTTGAAAAGTCAAAGAAATATATAAAAGAAAAAGATCTTCCAGGCTGGAAAGACGTGGCTGTGTTGAGGGATTTCAGACCTCCACTCGTCTAAAAGGCTATATGAGAAGCTTATATCCAACATGTGATGTCTGAGCGTTTCATATGGCGGTCACAGTCAGAGAAGTATTTGTTTTATTTTTTATATGTATATTTTTTTATGATAAAATTGCAAAGATTAAAGAAGAATTTAATATTTTGATTGGATCACGACCAAGAATTATTAACTTATACGTAAGTCGTATTTCTGATACCCGATGAAAAGATAAAATTTTTAAAACTTCTTTGTGTATTTGATGTGTTTAAGTTTTTGCATTTTTGTCTTGTTTTATTTTTGTTTTATCCATGCATTTTTAGAATTGTTTCATGTATCACTTGTATTTATTTTTGGAAGCACACACAAGCTTTTAGGTTAGGTGGGGAATTAGCGATCTGCTCTATGACTATTGGCCAGGGTTTAGATGCGTGAAACACTCAACTCATATCTGAGTGTCTGCTTGGTAATGATGGGCATACGTGCCTTAACTATTCTTTGCAACGCCCCCATACTGTCTTTACGAAGAACGTTACTGGGCAGATATGAGACCCATTTGAGACCAGGTAGAAAACCTACCTATGTTCACATAATGAATAGAACATGTCCTTAGGTTGTATGTGCTATCGTTATTTGCATAAGGGCAAACCCTTCTTGAAGCATCTTGAACTCAAGACTTGTGGGTGACACAATGGCCGTCACTCAGAAAATTTTCATTGTAGAGTTTGGGCAAAAATCACGATTCTTATTCCATCATACAAGAGTTACGACCATAGTGTCATCTCTTGAAGGGCGAGTTCATCATATAGATTACATATTCATACACTTGTCATGCATGCATCGGGATGAAAAGTAGATCCCTTACAAGTCTACAACGATTTTGAATGAAAAAACACGAAAGATGAAGAGTGTGCTCACCGTAACGTCCATTTTTAAGAGTTGGAGTTTCTGAAGACAAGTGTGACTCGCCTCTAGTTTACTCGAGCAAATACTAAGAAATAACTCTGGGGAAGTTCCTTCCAACTGACCAGTCATCTTTGTTAAAAACCTAACAACGACTTAACTTGAAGAAATTAGGGGAAAACATGGTCAAGAGCTTTAACATAATCCGAAGGGGAATTGCACCACCGTTGCAGAATGGAGTCTGTTCTTGTTCTGCCAAAAAAATAACTATCTCTTTTCGATCATGCCTGCAAAACTTCTTGATTTTTTGTTTCAACCTGTTCTAGTTTTTGTTGGTAATTTGACTCAAAATTCCACAAGACTTTCCCTGTCCAATGAGCCTTTCTTATTAATAAGATCATGTGTTTTCCTGTATTCATGACATGCCTTCATTTTTGTTGTGGTTTCATGCAAATAATACATTGAGCATAACCTTTAAACATGAAACCATTGCACCGAAAATCTTTTGGTGTGTTTCCCTTTTCTTCCTAAATTATGTATGATCTCGCATATTCACAAGGATTTTTGGGAATTCAAAGTTAAGTACAAAACAGAAATCATATTGGTGTTTGTTCAAACAAACAAGTTCTGGAAATTCGGGTGATTCCTTAGAAAGGTAACCATACACATAGAAAACCCAGAAAAAAAAACACCATTAAGTGACTCCAAAGTTGAGTTTTAGTTGAATGAATAATGATAAATCACGTTGCATACCGCATGAAAGCAAGGCTTACCGATCCTAAATGCATGAGTTTGAAATGAAGAAATGCCATCTTTGATAATCTTTTAATGAGGCTAAAATATATTATTTGCAGTCCCCTTTTGAGCCGAATGCTTTTTTTGAGATAAATAACCTTGGCTAAGATCACACCCCACATTGGGGGCAAGTGCAAGAGACATAGAAAAAAAAACCCTCAATGATTGAAAGTGCCCAAGCAACAATGGGGGGCATAAAAGAAAATTCTCAATCATCAAAGGTGTCCAAACAAAGCTTGGGGGCATAAAGAAAAATCCCAAGGATCCAAAAATTTTGAGCAAAAAAAAGAAACCCAATACAATGATGCTCAAAATCAAATAAAGAAAACAAAAGCAAAGAGAAAGAGCCCAAGGCCAACACTAGGGGGCACGATAGACCATTTTGGAAAGACATTCCAAAAACAAAAGGTTAGGAAACAAGCACAAGTGATCCTTAGTTTTGAAATCTCTTAAACACTTTTTAAGCCTATAAATATCCTTTTCTTCATAACCAAGAGCCTAAGCTTACATTACGTGCCTAATCAAGCCCTTTCTGATCAAAGGCAAGCAATCTGGATCGATAGGCAGTGCTTTCTCATGTGAACCAAATCATTATTCATGCAAATAAAATGAATGCTTTCAAGACTGGTTCTTTGAAACTCTCACATTAAATCTTGAACCATTTCGACCAGCCAAATGTCACTTCATATTTTTCACCAAAAGCAAAACAAAAATTTTTCATCATTTCTGATAACCTCTCTATAGGAATCACTTGAATTTCTTCAGAATGAGTTTGCTTTGAATCGATGTCAAAATGATTTATGTGTTTGGAATAGTTTTGGAATTCCAAAAATTTTGCATGAAAACAACTCCTTGTCAAACCTTCCTTCACATAGCCTCATCCCCAAACCTGATTTGAATACTTGGGGGCATGATCAAGCTAAGGGGCAATAAAAAACACCTGGTAGGGCTGGCTCTATGATTCCCTTTCTAAGAAAAATTCCGGGCAAAGTTGGCTACCTTTGAGATAAAGGACGGAGGGCAAAAAAGTATGATGATATCAAGTCTTTCCTAGGGGTTAAGATCACAAGAGATGACTCGAGTAAACAAGAGCGAAAAAGCCATCGAAGTTCACTGCCAACACTCCAACTTTTGAGAAAAGAAAGGCACCATGAAGAAATGAGGACTTATATTTCTCAAGTAAGTATACATGCATATTGACCATAATGCATTGCTTTCAACATTGTCAAATCGGTGTTTCATCACCACCATTTAGGTAGTGCATTTTCTAACCCTACCTCATTTCGAGTGCGTCTTTAAGCCCTCATTTTCTTTTGAGTGCGCCTTTGAGCCTTCACATCTCAGGTAGTGTGTTTTTTGACCCTACCTCATTTCGAGTGCGCCGTTGAGCCCTCAATTCTTAGGTAGTGCGTTTTATAACCCTACCTCATTTCGAGTGCGTCGTTGAGCCCTCAATTCTCAGGTAGTGCGTTTTATAACCCTACATCCTTTTGAGTGCGTCTTTGAGCCCTCGCCAACATTTTCTGGGTAGGTCACCCATTACAACGCGACCAATTCTCCATGTTTTTTTTACTTAGGTAGGTCACCCATTACAATGAGACCATTCTTCCACTTGGGTAGGTCACCCATTACAATGAGACCACTCTTTCCTTTTTTCTTTGGGTAGGTCACCCATAACAATGAGACCGCACTTCACATTTTTTCCATCTTCCATCTGGGTAGGTCAGCCATCACAACGAGACCGCTTTTTATATTCTTTCTACCTGGGTAGGTCACCCATTACAATAGACAACTTTTTACATATTTTTTGGTTTTGGTTTAATGAGGTCGCCAAATGGGATCTCATATAGCTTTGGTTAAAGGAAATCGCCAGATGGGATTTTAGGTTGACCGAGTTACGCAACATTTTTTGGTTTTGGTTTAATGAGGTCGTCAGATGGGATCTCAGGTGGCTTTGGTTAAATGGAATCGCCAGATGGGATTTCAGGTTAACCGAGCTACACATATTTTTTAGTTCCAGTTTAATGAGGTCGCCAGATGGGATCTCAGGTAGCTTTGGTTAAAAGGAATCGCCAGATGAGATTTTAGGTTGACCGAGCTACACATATTTTTTAGTTCCAGTTTAATGAGGTCGCCAGATGGGATCTCAGGTGGCTTTGGTTAAAGGGAATCGCCAGATGGGATTTCAAGTTGACCGAGCTCCACATATTTTTTAGTTCCAGTTGAATGAGGTCGCCAGATGGGATCTCATGTGACTTTGGTTAAAGGGAATCTCCATATGGGATTTCAGATTGACCGAGCTACACACATTCTTTGATTTTGGAAAAGGAGATTGCTAGATGGGATCTTAAGTTAACGAAAAAAAAAAGAGAGAGAAAGAAAGAAAGAAAGAAGAGGAAGAAAAGAGAAGGAAGAGAGAACATAAAAAAAAGAGCAAGGTCTTTAGATGAGTAGATATTGAGCAAGTTAAGCATACAGAAAGACAAGTTTTTCTTTACAAAACTCATTATGCAAAACATTGAGAAGTTTTGCTTCGTAAGCATTGTAAAGAGAGGGCATATGTTGCTACCCAATTTTTGACCCATGTTTTGATAAATTTTCAGAAAAAAATCCAAAAATAGCGAAAAGCATTGAAAATCCAAAAAATACGTTTTTAATACATTTGCATCGTTTTTAGCATTTTCAGCGTCGTCTAAAAAGAATTGTTTTAGGGCTATTATTGTAATTTTAACGTAATTTTTGTTTAATTGTTTTGAATTTGTATTTTGTATTGTGGATGTAAAAAAAAAAAAGGGAAAAGAAAAGAAAAGAAAAGAAACAAAAAATATAGTAAAAGTGAATGTGTGTGTTTGAATTTGTTTTATTTTTTATATGTATATTTTTTATGATAAAATTGCAAAGATTAAAGAAGAATTTAATATTTTAATTGGATCACGGTCAAGAATTATTAACTTAAACGTAAGTCGTATTTCTGATACTCGATGAAAAGATAAAATTTTTAAAACTTCTTTAACTCGTCAAAGCCACGAAGCAGCTTACATCAGATAGGGTATGTTAGAGGTGCTAATACCTTCCCTAACCATAACCAGTCCTTACTCTCGAATCTCTGACAAGACCAGTACATCCGGTTTTCTAGTAACCTTCAATAAATTACTAGGTGGCGACTCTAAAATATCAAATCAAAGCAAACACATAAAGAAAAATCGACAGTCAAAGCCGCATGAGTGACGTGTGACATTTATAGCTAGTAGGACAACAATTCTGCTTGCTTGCCTAATTTGACCATCGTCACCTCACTAACGTGACCCATCAATGGGTAGATACAAGAAAATCTTGATGTGGAAAGCTGAAAATCCTTGCGGGGGGTGTTTGGTCGTTAGTTATGGAAACAATATGCATGGTTTCTTTCACCTTCTTTCAACTTTTAGTCTTGTTGATTTTAACCCTAGCTAGCTGTCTCCTATATCTATCAAAACAATGTAGCTTCTAACGACTCAATTATTTGAAGACTTGAAATAAAACGATCAGTATAAATGGTCAAGTTTTCCTCTGGGTGGGATGATCTATACTTAAGAGTTCAATCCAAGGCACATATATCTGGATAGAATTAATCTATAGAAGATAGAATTGATGTGTGTGTGTGTGTGTGTGTGTGTGTGAGTCTCATAGTGCATGTAATTAATTAATCCATTTTTTTATTTCCCTCTGATTGTTAAAGTTTATCCATTCTTTCAATAAGGAAAAAAAAAACTATTTTTTTGCTTTATTTATTTTTTTTTCCTCCAAAAATCCATATGAGCTGGCCACTGTCGTCGTCATTGATTTTATATATACGTTTTTCCATGTCTCTTCAATTCTTTTTTTTTGTAGTGATTTGCCTCTTTGCTCTATTCATTTGATTTTTTTTTCATGAATGGTTTCTTCATTGATCAACATCAATTTAAACAAATTAATTGCTTGTAAGGTTTGTGCAATATGCAAACACTACAATACAAACAAAAGCAAGAGACAAATCACTAAAAAAAAAAAAAAAGGAATTCTTTTCTTTTGTATAACAAATAAGACTAAATCTAATTTATAATACTATGATAGTCCTATAACTGCTCCTCGTTCTCATCTAAATCAATAATATAGCATCGTTTTTTTGGAATAAAATATTTTAATAAAATTCAAGGTTTCACATGATTATGGATATAGGGAAATAATTATAAAAAAACTGTATTATATAAACTTTCCTTTGAGCTTTTTGCGAGTCTGCAACCCTCCCTAATCCCATATAGAGTTGAAATCGCAAAGCGAAAAATATTTAACTAGGCATGTCGTCGAGGTATAATTAATTATCACAAGAGCAAATTTATTTGTTGGGTCAGCACAAAACTGTATTTAGGCATATAAAACCAAGACGGTCTTTAATCAACAAGAAAGTGCTTTCTGTTTCACTTAGTGGATCGAGCTAAGTGCAATACAACTAAGGGACTTTTCATCGAAAATCATTTACTTTCTCACAAAAGTTATGGTCATCTCAAGAGATATGATAGAAATATGAGAAAGTTTGAGCGCAATTGATAGAGTATTCAAAGGTGTTAACGTGACAAGGTGTGCTCATTATTCATGAACATCGATTACCTCCAAGACTAGATATACTTAATTATTTCTCAAGATTCGTTTCAAATTGAAATCAGTGATAGAATGGGATTTTAGAATAAAAAAAAGATTTATCCTTCGTTATGTAATTCAAATCTATTGGATCCTCCGACTAAAAAAAAAGAAAAAAGAAGAAGAAATTATGGGCAAAATGGTGAGGTCATATGATTTGAAGACCCAGAACCCACATGAGGACAGAAGACAAAACATTCAAGTCTTGTGGTCTCCGGCTTTCCTGTAGATTCAAAACATGATAAGCTGCTTGTCACTCACTTGACTGACAAGCTAATCCCAGCGCACCAAACAGCCTACTAACCTAAACACAGTGTAATAAGAGTCTTTAGATTTCATGAGACCTAGACATTGCACTAGCATGACGGTGGCGCCAATATATTTAACAAGTGTTCTCGACTTGAAAGTTGTTTGAATAAGTTAGGTGGGCGCAAATTTTAGGGCAGACAAGACGTATCGTGTCTCCATTAGCTAGAATCCCCCCATTAATTAGATTAATCTAACAATAGATTTTCATGCTTGAAAAGTGACAATTAGGTTTTGTTTTTTTTTTTTTGTTTTCTTTTATATTTTGAAGTGTTAGGGTATGTATAAGGTGTGGATTGTACGTGGTATATCACACTAATTTCTAAATCGGGGAAAAAAAAAAGAAAATACATCAAGCTCATAGAAAAATAAAAATTCACAAACTCCTATTACTCATGTGGCTTCAGGATAAATGGGAATTATCATAACATTAGAAGACAAGATCTATTAGCTGTATAACAAGGGATCAAGATCTCCAAGTGTTGATTATGGGATAAAGTGTATCATTAGCATCTTAATCATTAAAATCTGAACTACGATAGTCAACAATCAACAATGGAAGCTCTAGTTTTCAACATGTGAGACAAAAACAAATAAAAATGTGCACACCATATTTGATTATGTAGACCTCACAAGACGTTAACTAAGCTGCTACCCGTGCCCATTAATTATGCCTCCCTCCCTCCCTCCCTCCCTCCACTGCTGGTGATATTGTGCTTGTGTGTCATGTATAGGTAAATTAATTATATATAATGGAAACTTTACCTACTTCCATCCTTGTCTCCTTCTTTCCTATTAAAAACTCTTTAACTTAGGGAGAGCACCCACCACTCCGACGGCCACTAAGACTCCTTTATACTTCGTAGTTTGTAAATATATACTTCTTTTAGGGTGTGATGTCAAGTACATAGATTAGCGATTGACATCTCTAAATAAAAAACAAAACATTCATCTTGTAAATATATACTAAGACTCCTTCTTATGGCTTGACAATTTGATACAACGAAAATATTTTTTTATGTATATTTGTGTTGGCTTTTTTAGTCATATCTCTATCAGTGTTTGAGTGGAGTGGAATGCCAGGTCAATGGGCTGCATCGCACAAAAGAACAAGGCCATCCAGCCATAAAGTAGAGAATGTGGTTGGTCCAAAATAATAATAACATCACCATAAGATGTCAATCTTCTTAGATTTGATATGACTATTTGCGAATTTTGCCGTAATATTACACTTGATAACCCTTCAGTCTCTCTGGCATTCCTTATTTGGTTCAACATTACAAACTCTATTAACTTTTTTTTTTTTTTTTTGCAATGCCATAATTGAAGTAATTAGAATTTATAATTAATAGGAGATATTGGATATAATTCGAGTAGTAAATCCCACGTTAAAACTAGGGAACGAAAGGTGTTTATTTTAAATATATTTGTGGATTTCTGTTGGTTTGTGCACAAAGCTAATGTATAAAAAGATTTATATAAATTTTGATAAGTATAACCCAACTGGTCAGGTTCTAAGTTTGCTCCATAGAGGTTACCAGTTTAAGTCTCACAAATCTCAGGGTCATTGGAGACTTACATGGTCATTAACTTCAGGGTTCGTGGGATTAGTCAAGGTACGCGCAAGCTGACCCGAATATTCACGTTAATAATAATAATAAAAAGATCCACATACAAATTGGTGGGTCCTAATTAAATATACACACACAAATCAGTCTCAATGACAAATATTATTTCATTTGGCTCATTTCAAGCAAGTTCAAAGTAATAAATTCTTTAAGAAATACTAATAATAAAAATTAAAAAGCGATAATTCCTCAATTTTTTTCTTTTATCACCTCTCTTATGTAGACCCATCTAAAAAATCGCTTTTCACTTTGGCAATGAGAGTGTAACATCATAAATTTATTTAAATCAAAGTAGCACCGAAGAATCAGACAAATATAAATTTGGGTCCTCGTGAAAGTGAACACCAAGAAGTTATTTTCAATTTCAACATGCCTAGTATACTTAGTTACCTTTGTGCTTTATATTTTTTCAATATCTAAATTTATTAATTAATTAATTATCCTTGTTATTGATTTATAGGCTGCTGGAGATATCCACAATCCTCTTGAAGGGAGAATGGATGTCCACTCACAAAAATTAATGCTGTCCATATTTATCTCTTCTCTCTCTTTCGTAATCGCCTGCAGGTCCCAAATGCCATTTCAATTTTTTTGAGGTATTTTCAGGGGACAACAAAAAGTATTTGTTTAACATGTGACACTTTGTGTGTCTAACATGATAAATACAATTTGAATTCATGGTTAGGCTAGAAATAATGAATATTAGCATGGGTTACATGTATGAATACGATTTAGATAAGAAAAATCTTAAAGATTTAAGATATGATGCGTGGGAAATATATTCCTATAATATAAAGAAATTTTAATTTTTGTGGATGGTAGATAAAAAAAAATTAAAAATCTAAGATATAATAATATATACCCAATTAAATATAAGAATATATGAAACTGTAAAATTAAAAATAAATCATTTCAATTATTTATTATATCTGCTTTATAATTATAAATAAATTTAGATATTTGAAAAGTAAATTACGTTGATAATTAGTATGATGACTATGAAAGGATCAATATGATAATTTCCGATTTTCCTTTTAAAAGTTAATTTATCGATGCTTACCTCCCTTTTTTAATTTGATAGTTGTAACAAAAAAAAATATTGAGTTTGAAGATAACATTATCACGTCATAAAAAAATTCAGAAAAAAATAAGATTATTATATTCACATTTTTTTTTAATTATTCGAAGCACTTCTCATATAAATAAACAAAAATGTTTTCTATTTTCATCTATTTTAAAACAATATTTACAAATTTAGCCCAAAAAAATGCTAGCTGTACCCCCACATTTCTTGCTGCTTGTTTTGGTATCTAAATTTCACAAATAATTTTATGATGTTGAGAAAATAACTAGTATCATCTTATTAGATAACAAAGAATATTTTTTTCTTTACTTGAAGGGGTTGGACAAGCATAAAAAAATATTTTTTTAAAATCAACTATTAGGCCAGGCGCGTGGGCCAACCCATGCTCTTGGCCTGTCAAAAGAGGTCTGGCCTCATTTTTCTCAATATATCATCCACCTTTTATTTTTTTAAGGATGGGTTAGTCGATCCTAAGACGGGGGAAGCCCGTCCGACAGCGTATTCGCGCACGAGCTTCGAAAGGGAATCGGGTTAAAATTCCTGAACCGGGACGTGGCGGCTGACGGCAACGTTAGGGAGTTCGAAAACGTCGGTAAAGGCTTGTGAAGAGTTATCTTTTCTGTTTAACAGCTCGCCCACCCTGGAAACGACTTAGTCGGAGGTAGGGTCCAGCGGCTGGAAGAGCACCGCACATCGCGTGGTGTCCGGTGCGCCCCCGGCGACCCTTGAAAATCCGGAAGACCGAGTGCCTCCCACGCCCGGTCGTACTCATAACCGCATCAGGTCTCCAAGGTGAACAACCTCTGGTCGATGGAACAATGTAGGCAAGGGAAGTCGGCAAAATGGATCCGTAACCTCAGGAAAAGGATTGGCTTTGAGGGCTGGGCTCGGGGGTCCCAGTCCTGAACTCGTCGGTTGTCGGTGGACTGCTCGAGCTGCTCCCGCGGTGAGAGCGGGTCGTCGCGTGCCGGCTGGGGGACGGACTGGGAACGAAAATGATGTAGGTGACGCGCCATTTATATCTCTAGAATCCAGCGATCAAAGAGTAGTTGAAAAATCAGAGCAAAGTTATTTCATGCCTTAAAATTTATTTTTCAACTCATTTTGATCTAAAACATCTAGAAAACACCTTCCAGACCTTGACAAAAACCTTCTATGGCCTTAAATCGGTCTAAAACCCAAAATCAACCTAGATTCAAAAAACTTTCAGAGCTCAGGTCTACTCTTCCAGGTTATAGGAAAGCTAAAGAACACCACAAAGAAACTCCTTCATTAAATAGAACTTAGTGACAAATATCAACCTTTTTAGTGGCTAAAATCGGTATCAACCGATATTTTCCATCTTGACCATGAGATCTGATGACTTTCTCTCTTCTCTCTAAAATCAAGAACTAAAAAATAAAAAAAATAAAGTTTTGGGTCAAAATTAATTTTTAAAAAACTAAAGGGACTGTGAAAGGATTATTTGGAAAGGATGAGGACTAAAGTGATTTTTTTCTATTATTTTAAAACAACCATGCATAATGATTGGAGAAGTAACTAGCTATCAATTTGAGAATAAAAGAACTCAATCAAAGATAAAAAAAAAAAAAGTTTGGGGATCAAAAAAATCACTGCTTGAATCATGCATAATGATTGGAGCTACAATATTTCCCCCCTCAACTTAATTTCTTTAAATTCTACTGTCTAGCTATGATCTGTGATATAATTTTTTTTTATATAGAAACAGGAAAGAAATCTCATTTACTTGTCATGTTTTTTAGACATGAGAAGCATCTATGATTTGTGATGCAAACAGAAAAGAAGTCTCATTTACTTGTCATGTTTTTGAGACATGAGAAGCATCTATGACTTTGATGAGGGGAAGTGGACTTGGAAAGAGACTTGGGGCCATATTGGGAGAGGTGGGTGTTATAAAAAGACAATAATTACAATCATAATGTTTTTAATCAGTTTATTTGATATTGTTTGTATTTTTATGCAGAGTTGCTTTAGACTATATAAATATTGTTTGATGGAGGTATATCTTGCTTTTAGTAGAAAATGCATGAAGTGACAATAAGTACAACCATCAAGTTTAAATTTACAGCAAGACAGTTTATTACAAGATCCACTCTTTTTATTTTTTATTTTTTATTTTTAAATAAAAATACAATGCTCTTAAAAGTATAGTAGTTAATTACTAAACAGTAATTCTACTATTGCTCTTTTTAACTTTATAACATAACATAATAGTTGAAGTATAACACAACATACCACTTTAGAAAATTCATGTAGTTTCTTCAAACGCTAAAATAAGAATTAATTTATAAAAAAGTAAAAGAATTAATAATAAATAAAACCCATGATTCTACCTATAGCCGTCTCCTCGCTTTATAATGAATTTCCCAAATCTCTTTGAGGAGCTTTTCATATTAAAAAAAGAAGAAGCTAAAGGGTGAGGTAAAATCATTCTAGCCACCTACAAAATATTATTTATCAAAATAATATTTTTTGTGTGTGTGTGAGTTTAATTTATAGTTTTTTTTCAAAAAAAATTCATCACTTAATATTTGGTTGTTTTGAGAATTATGCTTTTTAATTTTGTTTTTGTTGAGTTATATACCGATTTCATGGATTTAGTTTTTTTTTTATTTCAACCTTTAACATTAGATTTATTAAAAATAGGGTTTCATTTTTATCTTATTGATTTCTATGCATTTAACTCGATCTCATGACCCAAGCTGCAAGCTTAATAAGTTAACCTGAGTTGCTTGGGTTATTTTTCTTCGGCCACTTTTGTAATTGATTTTTTTTTCGATTTCATCTTTCAATATTTGGTTGGTTGGAAATTGAGCTTCATAATTTTTTTATTTCTTTTTACGGAGTTATCCTAGTATCATAACCCAAGTTGCAGGTTTGACAAGTTAACTCGGGTTGACTCTATTTATTTATTTTTTATCTTTTTAAATTGAGGTTTTTTTAATAGGGCTTCATAATGTTTTTTCGATTAACTCTCTATAGGGTTATCCTAATTTCATGACTTGAGTCGCGAGTTTGACATGTTAACCTAGGTTGATTCAGTTTATATTTTAGGGTCCTTTTTAGTTTTTTCTTTCAATCTCACCCTCCAAGAACTCAATCTTCTTATTTTTATCTTATACTTCAGTATTAGGTTGTTTAAGAATTAGATTTTTTTTTTCAATTTACTTATTGTGGAGTTATTCCGGTCTCATGAATTTAGTTTATTTTTCTCAATTTTAACCTTTAATATTGGATTTGTTGGACATAGAGCTTTGTAATTTTTATGAAGTTATCTCAGTCTCATGAATCAAGTCACGAATTTAACAAGTTAGCCTAGATTGACTTGGATTATTTTTTTTGTCCTTTTTTTTTAATTTCACCATTAATATTGGATTGGTTGGAAATTGAGCTTCATATTTTTTATTTTTATTTTTCATGGGATTATCTCAATCTCATGACCTAAATTATTAGTTTGATAGGTTAATCTGAGTAGTTTTTTTATCCTTTATAATTTAGTATTTTTTTGTCCTTCAACATTAGATTGATGAGGAATTGGCTTTCATAATTTATTTTGATTTGCTTTCTGTGGGGTTATCACGGTCTCACGACCAAGGTAAACATGTGGCAGGTTAACCCGAGTCGATCTAATATATCATTGTTTCAATATTCGGAAACAAATGTCATCCAATATGTCATTGCATCAATATTTTTATAAAAAATATTATCTAATATGCATCATATTTTGAGTTCATGATTATTATTTTTAATGATAAAACATGTTAGCAACACTTAAATAATTTTTTATGTTAAAAAACTAATTTGACCCGCAACGTAGCGCGTGTCAATAATTGTATTCTAAAGTTTTTAAGCGTAGCAGATGATATTTTTTTAAAATAAAAGAAGATATTCATTTACTAATGTGTTGTGTTTTCTACTGTTCAGTTTCTCTCTAGAGCTTACTAGTCTTGGTTCCTGCGCTTCGCTACAGGCTCAAATTATTTTTTTTATACAAAAATTGATGTTTAGGTATTGAAATAAGGTTCAAAAATGACATAAAAAACTAGTTATGAAAAATATATAACAACGCTAATTAGGGTTAAATTAACACAAGATAACAAATGTTTAATTATTATTGTTGTTGTTGTTGTTGTCATCATCATCATTATTAACACACCATTATTACTACTACTACTACTACTACTACTACTACTACTACTACTACTACTACTACTA
>Ga0325405_1000409_pt1 | contig 41387 bp, 27 predicted proteins | sample PopdelMetagenome_21_FD_205663 | JGI IMG/M metagenome (GOLD analysis project Ga0325405, IMG submission 205663) | Populus deltoides microbial communities from Bellville, Georgia, United States - Xylem-Control-R2 | ecosystem: Host-associated > Plants > Phyllosphere > Stem > Wood/Secondary xylem... | reverse complement strand
CTATTATGTAATTTTGGTCTCATGACTCGGAAATGATACTTAAAGAGTTAACCCGAGTAGATTCAAATTGTTTTTGTGTCTTATTTTTAATTGAATTTTTTTTCAATTTTATTATTAAACACTGGGTCAGTTGGGAATTGAGTTTCATAATTTGTTTTATATAGGAATATCTTAGTCTCATTATCAATAATGTCGGTTTTAGCATTTTAACCATGATTAAATTGGGTTTGTTTTTTTTATTATTTTTTTCTAAGAGATTATCTCAATCTCATGACCCAAGTCATAGGTCCTTTAACATTGGATTTTATTTTTATTGGGTTGTCTCAGTCTCATAACTCGAGTTACGGGTATGGCTGATTAGCACAATTGACTCTGTTTTTTCCTAATTTCATTAGTTAATATTGTGTTTAATTAAGAATTAAGTTTGATGATTTGTTTTGGTTTTCTTTTTATTAGGTTATATCGATCTCATGACATAGAAATAGTGCTTAACGGGTTAACCCAGGTTCACTTGTCTCATTTTTTGTTCATTTTTTTAATTAAGATTTAAAAAAAATTTATCATTCAACATTAGATCCGACATAAACGATTGGAAACTGAGCTTCATTATTTATTTTGATTTGCTCTCTATAAGGTTATGTTAATCTTATGATCAAAGTTACGAATTTGATAGGTTAACCCAGGTTAAATCAATTCATTTTTTAATTTTCTTTCTATGATGTTATCTTGGTCTAATAACCCGAGTCATGGGTTTGGTGGATTGACTCGGGTCATTTTTTATATTTTTTAATTGATTTATTTTTTAATCAATTCTCTTTTCATGAGATTATCTTGGTCTGATGACCCGAGTTGCGGGTTTGATTGGTTAACTTAAGTTGCTTTTTTAAGTTTTTTAATTGATTTGTTTTTCAATTTTATTATCCAATATTAGTTTGATTAAGAATTAGACTTCATATTTTATTTTTATTTGCTTTCAATGGGATTATCATAGTCTCATAACCCGAGTCGTGAATTTGACATGTTAACCTGGATGGATTCAAGTCAATTTAATAAATTGTTATTTTAGTATTAAAAAAGATGTTATCTTGAATTTTCTTAGTCAAACTATGTTTTTGCGAATTGTATTGATTTTTTTTTATCAACGAGGTTATATAAAATTAACCTTTGTACTATTTAAATTTATTTTGCTAAATTAAAATATTAATAATATCTAAATATTTATTCTATGCTCAAGAAAATTTTAACTAGACTATAATATAGAAATGTTAAATAATCTAGTATTAACTATTTCTACATGCTTAGACAATTCTGATGAAATGCTGGGGGGAAACCGAAAAAGAATATGGACCGCTCATGTAAAGGGAAAAGAATACAAAATTGAGAAAACCTTAAAATAAGAGAAAGGTAAGGATGTCTCATGTCAGTGATAGCTAATCACTAGCACTCAGTGGACATGGATGGTCCCCACACCTTGCTTCAATGCCCAGTCCCATCATTAATGTAAATGTTTTTTTCATAGAAAAGATAATATAAAATCATTAACAATACACTTAAAATAAAACATGTGGGAGAAATTACTATAGCAATGAATAGTAATTTCCCCACCACACATGATTTGATATGCCCTAAAAAAACATCTGCCTTTTCTTGTTTTTATTTGTTTTTTTTCAATTAATTACTATAACAATAAATAGGATTCTCCCCACGTGTTTTGATGTCATCTAAACTAACATTTGCCTTTTATTTTTTTCTTTGTTTTTTTATCAATTAATGTACTTTCCTCAGAAGCTATCTTAATTATAGGTTTAACAAGTTAACTCGGTTAGTTAAATTTTTTTAATTATTTAATTTTATCTTTTAATATTAGGTTAATTAAAAATTAAACTTTATAGTTTGTTTTATTCGCTTTCTATTAGGTTAATCAGGTCTCATGACCTAGAAATAGTAATTATGATTAGGGTCGTGAGTTTTAATATTTTAATCCCAATTAAATCAGGTTTTTTTTTTATTTCTAAGTTATTTTTATCTCATGTCCTTTAACGTGTAAACTCGTTTCTCTTTGTGTAAAACTATATGTGTGCTGGGTGGATAGCATCCTCAGGTTGTAAAATCTTCTAATTTAATTTTTCTTTTCTTTTCTTTTTACTTATTTTCAAGGTGTTCTTGAAGTTTTCATGATGACATCAATTGATAATTCCACTCAGGCATCTAATAATCCCCCAGCATCCAAAAGCATGCTCTTGAGACTTGAGAGTAGAAAAATGAGATGCAGAGTGACATTAAAAAGGTTAAGGAGAAAAGGGGTTTCGACTTTCAAGGCTAGTCATTATAATTTATACGTAAATAGTTGCACCAACAGTAACTATAAAGTCGAATGGGGAAGAAGAATGGTGGCATAGAGATGCTTTCCGTGCTTAAAAATGTATTTGCTACAGAGTTATAGCAGAATTTATTTTAAAAGTGATCTTTTAATTAAAAATATATTAAAATAATTTTTTAATTTTTTATATTAGTATATCAAAATTATCAAAAACATATTTAAAAAATATTAGTTTAATAATTTTTAAATAAAAAATATTTTGAAAAGCAAGAACTATCACAAAACCAAAAAAAATACGATACTAACAACATAGGTGAAGGATAAAAATGAAATGAATGAAATGTAAAAATTATTATAGTTGAAGTGTTAGTAGAAATGTGAAGAGAGCTCTCAAGAGATGAAGCTTTAAAGTTAAAAAGCACAAATACAGCTGAGAGAATCCATTTCATCCCTCTCCTAGTACTCAAATTCAAACACTTGCAAGCCTTCTTAGCTTAATCTCTTAACCACATAAATAACCATAACATTCTTTGGTCTTTCATGAACAAAAATGGAACTTATAGTGAACAAAACTTTCTTTTTTCCAGCAGACATCTAGTTATAGAAGTTGCAATAAAAGATCATTCATGATTATAATAATAGTGATATAATAGGTATTTAATTATTTATGCCCTAACTCTAATTTTTTTTTTCCATTTTTTAATATAAATCAACCAAATCAATAGTGACTCCATTTAAAAGAATCAAGATTCAGATATCTATCAACATTGCATATGGAAATTTTCACTAAAAAATTACATTTTAAGCAAACACTTTAACTTTTTTCTTTCTTTCTTTTCAGCTTGAATAAGTTTGTCAACCACAAATTAAGGACTCCCTAGTTAACCAAAATCAACTCAAAAACTAAAAGCAAAGAAGACATCAAGCATGTCGTGGGTGTATGACATCACAGTAATAATCTTTCAAGATTGGAATTGGGTGTGGAAAAAATAAAAAATTATTATCTTTTTATGGTTTAAAAATTTAGAATCGTCACTTAATATTATGGTCATTAAGAACCCTAACTTGTCTATAGAATTTGAATAAAAGGATTGATTGTATATAAGAAAGATAATATCACTCCTAATATATTTTACCTAAGATAAACTGCATTGTGCTTTTGTCTTCTTATTTCTAAGGCTCTTATGTGTTTTTCTAACCATTGATGTGTTTATTAGTTGCAGTAGATTCATCACAGTAACGTGGACCATAGCTTTATAGGTCAAAGCTAACCATTTTAAAGCTAAAATATATTTTATTATATTTTATAGTTTCATTTTCTTTAATGATAGGAATACATCTTACGTATAAATTAATAATTCTCAAATATTAAAAGTAAACAAAAGGGGGGGAGGGGTCATTTTATTTATTATGGGCTTAATTTATTTATTTTCATATCGGAAATTGTCTTATGTGTAAGTTCGTAAATTTTGATATTAAAAATAAACAAATTGATTTTTTGGGGTTTTTTTTAAAAAACATAGGCCAAGTTCTAATTGATTTTATAAAGTTGTTAAAAAAAATTTAAGCATGTAGGCAAAATATTTTTTTATTTTTCATCTTTTGTAAAATGCTAGAAAAAATAAAAAAAAAATCCAAAAATATATTTTTTGGCCTTTTCTTTTAATGGAACAAAATAAAGGTTTCTTTATACATTGTCAAAACATACAAACATAATTTTTATTTCAAAAGAACTTAGCCATGTGCAAGGTTAAACATAAATTTTGATAATAAATATTTTTTGGTTAAGAAGAAATTTGATAACATAAGTTTTTAGTGTTCTGAAAAATGGCAAACTATCACCAAAAAAATAAATCTACAAACCAAAAGCTTCGTGTGCACCTAAAAATCCTAAATCCCCATGCATAAAAATAGGGTTGCGTAACATTTTCATTGATGAAAGTTGATAGGAACCTGATATGTATAAAGTGCACGCAAACTTCCATAAGAAGAGACCAAATTCATGGAGAATTTCTCAACAAACCTACATTATTAAGCATACATGTTAACACGATATCTTTTAATTAAAAAAAAAGCTTCTTGATGATTTTAACATCACACAACTAAGCCATCTTTAAGGAAAGCACGTTCATCTTAACACATAAAAAAAATACAAGGACATGGTATATAATAATCTAATAATGTTGTCATTTCAAGAAGTATAATTCACAGTCCCATTAAAACAAGACTTATCCCTCCCAAACATGCCTACTATGCTGACTTTTCCAAGTAAAACAAAATCTCCTTATTGTTTCATCACATAAAAAAGCCTCATCCAAACCACCATGCATAGCTTAAAACACCAAAAAAAAGAGGCAAGCACTTGATTATAAAAATGAAGGCCGATAGCACTCGAACCCAAAGAAGACAAAACAAAAGTACATCTCACTCCTAACGAAACAACATGTTCCCTCCTACCAATAATCAAATAAGGTGATTGTACAAGGAAGGAAACTTGTTTCCCTTACCCTTCTTGCCTTAGCTAATTGTCTCTACAAACTCCCTAAAGCAACATGCATGTTATAATAATAGGTAAACACAAACAAAAAGAAAACATATACTGAGAGAGGTAACCATACAAAAAAAAAATGAAACTACTATATGGCTTTCTTTTCACCCAACATTCTACTTCTAGCCATCAACCATCTCATAAGCCATGCCTAAAAAGGAAAGTTAAGATACTTCCTATCTTTGTGACCCTAAGCAATAAGGAGAAGAGAACTTTTCAAGTTGGGTTTTTATATCCTTATGTAAGTTTAAAACAAAACAAGAGTAGGCTACAAGAAAAAGGTTACCGTACATATTTCTATTTTCCCAATGAAAACACATGCAAGAATCACATGCATAAGGTGACTATTCATGGGTGAAAAACACGCAACAAAGTTGGAATGGACAAAGTCACCATAATTTTATGGTTGTTAACATGTCAAGGCAATAAAATGTAACAGAAACAGAGGAAAGTCCATGCAGAACTTCTATCTCATTGTAACATAAACAAAGGAGTCCATGCAGGACTTCTATCTCATCCTTATCTAGTAGTGGTTTTGAATCCTCTCTTAGCTTCTTATCTCGTGTAACAACTTCCCTCCGTAAACAATATAAATGTACATGTGATGATAGTGAAAATAATCAATAAGATTCTTCTGAACTTGTATTGTTTACATGGTATCAGATCTTTTTGGCTAACACTCTTAAACAGATCCTTTTTCATGGCTTCCTATAGTCCAAACATCACTTTTCCAATTATTAATCATCTTATCTCTGTCAAATTAGATGACTCTAATTATCTTGGATGGGTGTCTCAATTTCTTCCTGTTTTAAGGAGTAATGATCTTCTAGTTATTTTTTATGGCTTAGAATCTTATCCTTCTAAATTTGTTGTTTATTCAAATGGATAAGCTACACTTACAGTGGATCCACAATTTATTTTATGGACTAAAAAGGACCAATATTTACTTAGCTGGTTGAATGCTACTCTCTCGGAGACAGTTCTCTCTATAGTTTTTGGTTTGAATACTTTCAAGGAGGTATGGGATTCACTAGCCAATTGGTTTGCTGCTCCAAATCGCTCTCGTGTTTCACATTTGAAGAGACAACTTCAAAATCTACAGCAAAGGAATAAATCTTGTGCAGATTATATTCATACTGCCAAAGGCCTAGCCAATCAACCTGCTGCTGTGGGCAAGCCTATTGAAGATGATGATCTGATATCTCATATTATTAGTGGTCTTAGTACTGCCTATACTTCTTTCATCACTTCCTTCTCATTTATAACAAGAGATATTTCTCTCTCATTCAATGAATTTCAATTTGAACTTTTTAGTTGTGAAACTTTATTGGAAAATCAGACCAAGACAGTACCTCCGGAGGCTGGCCAATTTGCACTATTTTATCAATATCGAGGTTCATCTGGATTCAGCAAAAAGCATAGATTTGGTCAACCTAAATATTATCCTCGCACTCAGCATCCATCATATTCTCCTCGTACACAGCATCCATCTTGAAATGGCAGCACCATCAACACAAGTTCTGGAAATTTCTCTAGAAATGAGAATCAGCCTCTATCTATGGTTTTTAACAAAAATCGTACTTTCTGCCAGATTTGTAACAAGCCAAACCATCAAGCATTGGATTGCTATCATCGCACGAATTTCTCCTATTAAGGGAGCCCACCATCTCAGTTGGCTGCAATGGTAGCACACACTCACAATGTCAATGACAATGAACCATGGTTTGCTAATAGCGGTGCTAACAATCACATCACTACTACATTGGATAACTTGGCCCTACAACAACCATATCAAGGTGGAGAAACAGTGATTGTTAGCAATGGTGGTGGTTTGCAAATCTCCAATACTGGTTCCACACTTATCCAAACACCTACGTCTACACTTTATTTAAATAATATTCTTCATTGTCCTTCAGCTTCTGCTAATCTGCTTTCTATTCAACAGTTTTGTGCTGATAATAATTGTTATTTTCAAATTACTTCTAGTCGTTTTCTTGTGAAGAACATGCAGACAGACGGGGGAAATTCTATTGTAGGGACCGAGTAAATCTGGTCTATATCCCATATACTTGAAACATTTCTCATCAAATAAAAGTCGCAGTTTGGTTACTTTCATTGGTGTCAAAGCTCCAGTTTCAGTTTGGCATAATCAACTTGGTCATCCATCTTCTTCTGTATTTCAACATTTGTTACATCATTCTCAGTTGTCTGTGTCTGGTTCACAATGACAAGAATCTTTATGTGAGCCATGTCAACTGGCAAAAAGCAAAAAGCTTCCTTTTTCAATTTCTAGTCGCGTATTGAATTTTCCTCTTGAGCTTATACACTCTAATGTGTAGACCTCTCCAGTAAAGTCAATAAGTGGCTGCAAGGTCTTATTTGTTGATGATTTTTCCCGTTTCACTTGACTCTTTCCATTGAAACACAAGTCAGATGTCTTTGTTTGTTTTTTAAAATTCAAATGCTTAGTTGAAAATCTTCTATCTCGAAAAATTAAGCAATTACAAACTGATGGGGGTGGAGAATTCACTTCTTCTCAGTTCAAAATGTTTCTTGCAAATAATGGTATTATTCATAGAATTTCTTGTCCATACACATCCGAACAAAATGGTATAGTGGAACGCAAGCATCGTCATGTGGTTGAATCTGGCTTAACTCTTCTTGCTCACTCACACTTGCCTAACAAATATTGGGTTGATGCTTTTCTTACTGCCATCTATCTCATCAACAGATTACCCACTCCAACATTAAATAACAATACTCCATACACCAAGTTATTTAATGCAGAACCAGATTATTCTATTCTTAGAGTTTTTGGTTGTGTGTGCTATCCATTACTGCGACCTTATAATGATCATAACTTATCTTTTCATAGTAAACGGTGTATTTTCTTGGGTTATTGTTCCAATTCTAAAGGATATTGATGTCTTGATTCTTTAACCAATAGAGTTTATATTCGCGATATGTCACGTTTGATGAGCATATGTTTCCAGCTAAGGATATATATTCAGCTACTCCCCCACAACAGGACTGTCCCTCTACTATCTCTCACACGGAATTAACAAGTAAGTTTTTATCTCTTCCACCAACTTCAAACTTATCTACTCCTATTTCTCCTGTTGTTAACACATCTGCAGATATTTCCCCACAAGATCCATCATCCTCTTTATCTCTTCCATTTCCACCAATCTTATCCTTGTCATCTATAGTTCCAGAATCCCCACATCATATGCCTAAGATATTTGCACCAGCAGAATCTATACCCTCTCCTTCCCTAGACATTTCCTCTACTACACTAGTTGTCCTTAAAGTGTTCTTCTCTTCCCTCTCGGATGATTACTCGTAGCATTACTGGATCTCTCAAACCTAAACAACTTTTTGACTTTCACTTTTATCACTCTACAAAACATCCTCTCAAAGCCCTTTATACTATCATCCTTCCTCCTGAACCAACTACCTTTTCACAGGCCTCAAAGAGCCAACATTGAAGAGATGTTATGACTGTTGAATATAATGCTTTAATATCCAATGGTACTTGGAATTTGTGTCCACGACTCATAAACATGTGATTTGAAACAAGTGGATTTACAAACTTAAACAAAAATCTGATGGCACTATTGATCGTTATAAGACAAGGCTTGTGGCAAAGGGTTTTGAGCAACAAGATGGTATCGATTACACTGAGACTTTTAGTCCAGTTATTAAACCAGCTACTATCCTTCTCATTCTTGCTCCTGCAGTTCATTATGATTGGATTATTCAGCAATTAAATGTTTCAAATGCCTTTTTACATGGACAGTTGACGGATGAAGTATTTATGGAATAACCACAAAGCTTTGTGGATTCATCTCAGTCTGATTCTGTTTGTCGCCTCCACAGATCTCTTTATGGCTTGAAACAAGCTCCTCGCACCTGGTTTCAACGTCTCTCCCAGGTACTCCTTGATCTTGGTTTTATGGGATCTACTATGGATACATCACTATTTGTTTTTCTTCAAGAGGCAGTGCGTATTTATGTTCTGATTTATGTTGACGATATTATTGTTACAAGCAATAAGCCAATTGTTGTTTTTGATCTTATTACCAAGCTTCAACATGAATTTTCAATGAAGGATTTAGGACCGCTTTCCTATTTTCTGGGTATTCAGGTTCATCGAAATAGAGAAGGTCTTCATTTGCATCAATTTAAGTATATTGTTGACTTATTGAATTGTGTCAACATGACAGGAGCTAAACCATATCAGTCTCCATGTATTTCTGGTAAGAAGTTATCAAAATTTGATGGTGATCCTCTTCCTGACTCATCACTTTATCGTCATATAGTTGGAGCATTACAATATTGTACCTTAACAATACCTGATATTGCATTTAGTGTGAATCAACTCTGCTAATTTTTACATGTTCCCACAACTACACACTTTACAGCTATAAAGAAGGTCCTTCGATACCTTAAATCTACAGTTAAGCATGGCATTTACTTTTTAAAAGGTTCTTTGTAATTACATGGCTACTGTGATTCGGATTGGGTTGGGAGCCCGGATGATAGGCGCTCCACCACTGGCTACGGGATTTTCTTAGGTCCTTGTTTAATCTCATAGGTGGCGAAGAAGCAACCTGTTGTTGCTTGTTCTAGTATAGAGGCTGAATATCATTCCATGGCAATGACTACTGCTAAGCTCTATTGGATTCAGATGCTTTTCAAAGATTTGCATCTTCCCTGACAGCTTCCCCAACCGTCTGGGTTGATAATATTAAAGCTCTTGCTCTGGCATCAAATCATGTCTTTCATGCTAGAACAAAACATATCGAAATTGATTATCACTTCATTCGCGAGAAAATTGTTGCTAAAGATATCTCAACTTAGTATATCAGTACAGTTGATCAAATAGCTGATATTTTTATAAAGGGTCTCACCACAGCTAGTTTTCTTCTGCTAAGAGACAAGCTCATGATTCGTTCTCTCCCTATGAGCTTGAGAGGGGTTGTAACAGAAACAGAGGAAAGTCCATACAGGACTTCTATCTCATTGTAACAGATACAGAGGAGTCCATGCAGGACTTCTATCTCATCCTTATCTAGTAGTGGTTTTGAATCCTCTCTTATCTTCTTATCTCGTGTAACAACTTCCCTCTGTAAATAATATAAATGTACATGTGATGATAGTGAAAATAATCAATAAGATTCTTCTGAACTTATAGTGTTTACATAAAACACTTAAATAAGAGGCATTAAAGTAAAGAGAAAGGAGTAGAATCAAACCTGAATGGATTATCATTACTCTTTTGGGTTGAATCATTGTTCTCTTCTCAAATCTAATTGTCATTCAAGTATGTGGATGTTGTTGATACCATTGCTGGTCTTTGGCACTTTCTATAGTTGAACATGTTGTTAGAGCCCCTTAAACTCCATAAACTAGTTCACAAACACACTGATTATTTCTTCAGATATGATTCCTATTGTATTAACGGTAGTAACTTGGCTATTCTTGCTCTAAAAAAAAGTCTAGACTCTTTTTCTTTAAGAAAGTTAAAAGTTAAGGGAAAGAATAACTCACGGAAAATGGCAGCAATAAAACTAAGTAAACATGGGTCATAAATGTGATGGAGTTTGGCTCATTTCTTGATGCTTTGAGTATCTGATTTTGGTGTTAGTTAGTGGCTCAAGGTTGAGTGTAGAAGATAAAGTTAGGGTTTTTTGTTTTTATTTATTGTTGTGTTATTCCTTGTAGGTTTTTCCCAGAGGCGGAGCTAGGATTTTTTAAATGAGGGGCAAATTACTAACAAATGCTTGATATTATATATTATATAAACATGTGTTATATCAATTTGAAACATATGTACTAACTCATATCAAGCAAAATTAATTTAAGAATACTTTTAAAATGAAAACACTTACATTATAATTGTTCTCTTCGAGTTTTCATATTTTGAAACCGTTTCAAAATGACTTCATTATCAATCTCATTAAAGATATTTTTCTTAATGTATAAAACCAAACTCAGAGTCCATTATATATATATATATGGAAATATCAAATTCTTCTTTCTTTTTACCATTTTCTCCGCAAAATGAGTAATACCTTCAATATCAGAGAACTTATCATCATTACATAGATCAATAATATATGTATCAAGTTGGTCACCAAATACCATAAAGTCCACTATAGAGAATTTATTGGGATAAAAAAGTAAGGCCAATAAGCTTTTCTTTGTTAAAAGTAGAGAAAAAGTCATATGGGTTTAAACATGTCACACAAAGAAGTAACTTCATACTTGTCTTAGTGAAATGATCATCTAACTCATTAAGCTGCATGTCAATGATATTGTTAAACAATTCATAACAAAAATGGTGTAGGTTTATCATCCCTTGATATTTTTGCCTTGAACGCCCACGTAGCTTGTACTCATCATCCATGTTTAGAATATCAATGTCATGTTTGATGCAAAAAGATGACACTTTTTCCAATAAAGATTCTCAATCATTCTCTCTCATCATTTTGAATCATTCCTTTAATGTTTTCAATAAACTCATAGCATTTTCTATATCTTGATCTTTTTTTTCTAATGCTTGTGAGAACTCATTTGTAACTGCTAGTATCATTCTCAAACAATGAAGCATGAATATAAAATTAAATGATTCCATAATATCTTGAGTTCATCTCATCCTCCCTTATAATCTCAAGCACATCAAGAACTAACAAAAACATTATAAGTAGACGAATAATTGTAACATAGTGAGAGCCCCAGCGGGTATCACCTTAACTTTTAAGAAAAGTTTCTTGATTCAGGCCTTCTTCATTAAAAATTTCTCCATTTTCAAGTCCTTCAATAATTCTAGCATATTGTTGTTCTCTAGTCACCTCCATCTTTTTACACGATACTCCAACTATGTTTATAATGTTAGAAATGAAATTAAAGACATCTCCAACTTTATTATGCTTATTTGTAACAGTCACAAGAGTCAATTGAAGTTTGTGAGCAAAAAAATGTACATAGCATGCACTTCGATTGTTATTTAGAATAAGTGCTTTCAAGCCATTGAATTCACCTCACATGTTACTAGCTCCGTAATATCCTTAACCACGCAATCTTGATATGCTGAGCCCATGTTTAAAATACAAAGCTTCAATAGTTGCTTTGAGTGAATTAGCAGTTATATCGAACACATGTTGAATGCCAAAAAAACGTTCAATTATATGTTCATTGTTGTCAACATATCGTAGAACAACTGCCATTTGTTTCTTGATTGATATGTCATGTGACTTATCTATTAAAATTGAAAATAATGAGTCACCTAGATATTTGATAATCACATTTATAATCTCCTCTATAGCAGCTTGAGTAATGTCTTTTTGAATATATAGAGAAGTCAATTTGTTATATTTAGGAGCTTCACTGAAAGTAACTCTTTTAATAGCTTTATTATTTCTGAAAAGGAAACGCAAGGGCTCTAGATAATTTCCTTGGTTGATTGAACATTAATGCATTGAAGAGGTAAACAAAAAAAGCAGCATCTTTGGCTATGTTGTATTCTAACCAAGTTGGGTATGCACCAAACCAAGCTAGATTAAAACGTTGTAGTGTTGATATATTTCCAAATTGTTTTTGAGGAAAATCATAGTGAGATGGTTGACAAGGACCCTTTTGTAAATATACTACATGTACTTATCTTTTTTATAAGTTGATCCAAAATGGTGAAGAGACTTGTAGTTTCCTTAATCAGTGTTCATAGTTATACCTTTACATTTATAAGTGACTTTATACTTGCAGCATCCAACAACCTAATACATCTATGACATATATTAAATTGAAGAAAAAATAAATAATTAAATTAAAGCAACAAAGAATAACTGAACTAAAATAAAACAAAGAGATTATGTAAACGATTAATAATTGATTTAGATGCAATTGCTTGGCTTGCTCGAGAGGATGGGCGTGGACAAATTAAGTGGAAGAGATCGTACATGTCACCTGTATTTACTCGAATTGGCCTTGCCTTTTCCTCACGAGATAGGATGATGAATTTGAAGGTCAATTACCGAATAAAAAAGCAAAAATGTATAGCCAAGAGATCGTACACAATGGTTTTGTGAGAGCTTTCAGAGTGAATGTAATAGTAAAATACCTTCCTCGTTTAGTTTTTTTGTAATGTAATTATAATAATGGACCAAAATACCTATGAAAACGAATTTAAATTTGTGTTCTGTCAAAAAAAAGTAATGAAATCTTCACCAACTTTAGTTCCTGCAGCATCAAAATAGTTAGGTGGTCCTCGCTACGTTGCTAATTAATTTTTTTTTGATATAAAAAATAAATAAAATTTAAATTTTAAAAGTGTTAGGTCTATTTATAAAACTAGATCCAATAGCTTTGGATCTGACTGCAACGTCTGACATAAGAATAATATTTATAATATTAATTATAATACCAATAATAATATTTATAACACAAATAATAATATTTTAATATTAATAATAATATTAAACTTATCTGACCCAAGTTCTTATAGTTTTTTATCCCTTGAAATCAAATTTATAATTTTTCTTCGATAGTAATAATATTTTTAAAATATTTATTAATGATAATGATAATTATAACAATAATAATAACAATAATACTAATTTTTATAAACTTGGGTCTGGCGTCCCAACTAGATCTAAGTTTCTGGGGTCTAGTTCTCCTAATAATAATAAAAATAATAATATTTATAATATTAGTAATAATATTAAATTTGTCTTACTCAAGTTCTTATAGTTTTTAATCTCTTCAAATCAAATTTATGGTTTTTCTTCAATAGTAATAATATTTTTTTTAAAATTTAATAATAATAATAATAATAATAACAATATTAAGAATAAGAATAACAATAATAATCATAATAATAATTAACATAACAACAACGACGACGATAACAACAACAACAATAATTTTTAATTTTACCATTTAAATCAAATTTATGGGTTTTTTTCAATAGTAATAATTTTTTTTTCAAATTTATTAATAATTATAGTAATAATATTAATAATAATGACAATAATAATATTTATAATATTAATAATAATATTAAACATGTCTGGCCCAAGTTCTTATAGTTTTTAATTTTACCCTTTAAATCAAATCTATAGTTGTTTTTCAATATTAATAATATTTATTTCAAATTTATTAATTATTATATTAGCAATATTCATTATAATAAAAATAATAATATTTTTAATATTAATAATAATATTAAACTTGCATGACCCAAGTTTAAGTGGGTCTGACTGCAACGTCAGGCCCAAGAGCCTTGGGTCTGGCTGCAACACCAGACCCAAGAGCCTTGGATGTGGGTCTAGCTGCAAGGTCGTGTCATGAAAGTATGATAACTAAATAAAAAAATTATATTAAAGAATGAAATTAAATAAAAAAATATTAATTGGAAAGGAAAAAAACAATGCAAAGCACTATTCCGATGAATAGTGCTTTGCGAGGAGGGATATGGTAAAATCCCCTCATGAGATCACGATAATCTAATGAAAAGTAAACAAAACAAATCATGAAGTTTAATTCTCAATCAAATAGATATTAAAAGATAAAATTTAAAGAAACAAATTAATTAAGAAAAAAAATCTAAATCAACTGGGTTAACCCGTCAAACCTGGGATCCGTGTCATGAGAGTGATAACTAAATAGAAAAAAATTTAATATTGACGAACTAAATAGAATGAAATTAAACAAAATCAATTGGGTTAACCCGCCAAACAAGGTTGACTCGTCAAACCTGAAATCCATGTCATGAGAGTGTGATAACTAAATAGAAAAAAAAAATTAATATTAACAAACTAAATAGAATGAAATTAAACAAAAAATAAAGATTAATTGAAAAGGAAAAAATAAAGAAAAAAAACGAAGCAAATCACTATTCCAATGAATAGTATTTTACGAGGAGGGGTATAATAAAATCCCCTCATAAAATCATGATAATTTAATGAAAAGTAAACAAAACAAATCATGAAATTTATTTGTCAATCAAATCAATATTAAAAGATGAAATTGGAAGAAAAAACTAATTAAAAAAAAATCTGAATCAACTGGGTTAACCCGTCAAACCTTGGATCTATATCATAAGTGTGATAACTAAATAGAAAAAAATTAATATTGATGAATTAAATTTTAAAAAAAAATAATTAAAAAGAAATAAAAAAACTAATATGTAAGTTTGTACATATTAAAAATATTATTTAAAAATAAAAAATTATAGAGGAGGGATATTAATTGAAACATAAATTAAAAAAATTATTTAAAGAAAATACATCAAAAAAACATATCAATTAGAATAAAAATAAAATTAGAATAAAAGAATAAGAAAAAGACAATGATAATTCATGAGATTGAGATAACCCTAATAGAAAAGAAATTAAGGAAAACCATAAACCAATATTTTTTTAAAAAAAATAATGTTGAACGATGAAATTAGAAAAGAAAATTAGTAAAAAATAAGGATATTGACCTACATTAACTTTTCAAATTCGTAACCCGGGTAATTATACCAAAAGCACCATAAATGAAAAAATCATGAAACCTACTTTCTAGCAAATCAAATATTGAAGAATGAAACTAGAGAAAAAAAAATCAATTAGACAAAGGGATCTAAAACAAAAAATTATAATTAAAAGAATAAGGATAAAAAATAAAATAAAAAATAAATTAGAAGACAATCAAAAGGTTTTTATTAGATAATTAAATTGAAAAAAAATAACTTTAACAAAAAAGGAAAAACAAATCAAAATAATAAGTACTAAATTGAATAAAAAATAATACATCATAAATTTTAATTGAATAATAAAATAAAAAACTAATAAAATTTTAATAAAAAATTTAAAAATAAAAACTGAATTAAAAAGAATAATAAATAACAAATTATAATTATAGAGCTAAATTAAAACCAACAAATTTGAGCTAAAACAAAACATGTCCCTGCAATGAACGAAAGCTTTTAAAAATTAAGTGATCCCAAAACATTCAAGTCTTTTTTACTGCTCATTTAAAAAAAAAAATGATCACACCTGAACGAAAGCTTTTTGTTTTTGCTTAAAAAAGTATTTTAGTAATTAAATTTTAAAAATATATAAAATGAAAAAGATCTTTGTGGCTCCGACTAGTTTTTAAAAAACAAATGTGTCTTTGTAAAAAAAAAGTCAGCCTTTATTTTTGTGTTGGGATGGTAAAGTGGGATTCACCATCGACATCCACAGTGTTTTTCCCATCAGTTTAAACTTTAAAGTTTCTTTTTCTTTTATTTTTAATTTAATAAAAAAAAAACAACAAACAAAAACATAAAATAAAAGGTCGTCTCGCGTCACGCGTGCACTTTTCTTCTTTTAATTATTTCCATTCCCACTAATATATTGTGGTGCATGCGCGGACAAACGTAGGTATTGTTTGATATTGCCGTAGAAAAACATTATTTTAATATTATTATTATTAATTAGTCGGTGCATATTTGAAAATAAACTCATAATAAAATAACGAAGGTAACTATAGAGTAATATGATGATTACTGGAGGCTTATATGATCGTTAATTTCAGAACCTATTAGATTAGTCGAGATACACGCAAACTGATCCAGACAGTCACGTCAATAAAAAAAATTATAAAAGTTGAAACAAAATTATTTTTGGTTAATAGAGATAATCAAACAAGTATATACCACTTAAAAAATATCATAATTGGAATTTAAAGCTTTATATTTAATATATTTTGCTAAGACATAAACCAAAATTTTGGTTATTATTATCGATGAAGCTCTCTGCAACATTACAAGTTTAACATTAGTGAACGTATAATCAACGAATAAAAATTATATTATGATATCCATATGATAAAATCAAGGTTAATTCATCCATATATTTTTATATATTGATCGCATTTTTTATGTACTTTATTTAAAAAATCTCTCTCTTGTGTGTGTGTGTATATATATATTATCAATTTTTAAACTAAAATGCCCTACAGCCATTAAAGGAAAACTTGATTTTTATTTTTTTAAATAAACTTTAAAACAAATGGAAAACCCTTAGAAAACAAAAATATTAAAAAATATACAAAAATGAAAAACCTAAAAAAATAATAACTTATAAAATATGAAATATGAAAAAATCGTGTCATTAAACCGCATAAATACAAATATGTCTATAGCAATTTCTTATGAGTTCTTCAAGTCTTGTTATTTAAGCTTGTGATTTTATTTTTTTGTTATGATTTAAGATGTATTTTTGTCTAAAAAAAAAATAATAAAAAGATACACGAGATCACTTTTATATACACATTAACCCTAAAATCTATGTCCTAGCGCGAGACACGTACTAAAGTAGGAGGACTTCATGCGAAGTGCGTTCATGTATTAAAGTCAAGGGTGGTGTGTAATGATGCCCATCATCATCGTCATTATTGTTTGATGTTTCTTTCCTTCCGTGGATTCCGGTGTCTCCATCCTATCTATCTCCGCGATTGTCGCAGAATTGTAGTAAGGGAAAGGAAAAAGGGGGGGTAGATAGCTAGCTGCATGGGGACGATTCAGAACAAACATTTCCAAGCTTTTCTTTTCCCTTCCTTTCCTTTTTTTGGCTGGTATAAGTAGCAAAACAACTTTTTTTTTTGTTTGTTTGTTTTCAAGGAAGCTGCCTGCCTGGGCATGCATTTGCAAACCCACAAAAACCCTTCCATTTTTTAAGCTCGTCTTTCTGGATCCGAGTTCACCGACCCGACTCAGTACAGCTCGGGCCCGACTCTCACCATACCAGAATGGGTTGCGTGAGCTCGAAGCAGGCGGTGTCCGTCACACCAGCCCTGGACCATTCTGTCTTGTCCGGGTCGGGCCGGGCTCGTGTCGGAATGGACCAGCACCCCAGTTTCAAGAAGAATGGGGATCACCACCACCATCAGGTGGTGGTAAGTTGCGGAGGGAGCGAGTTGGGCGAGTCAGGAAGAGCTCCGAGTTCAAATGGCGAGTCGTTGAGCTTTAGATTGAGGAGTTTACACAAGTACATTGAAGGTGAGCAGGTGGCTGCAGGTTGGCCGGCCTGGCTAAGTGCCGTAGCTGGAGAAGCCATTCACGGTTGGGTCCCTCTCAAGGCTGATGCTTTTGAGAAATTGGAAAAGGTTATTAATTAATTATTAAGTTTTACTTGTTTATTTTTCTTTCAAATTAAAAAAAAAGAGAGGAGGAGATGTGTTGTGTTTTTTCTGTCATCATAGACAATGTGGTGTTGGTTTTTGTTTTTATTCTTCTTTGTTAGTTTGTTTAAAAAGATTTCATCTTTAATGCCTTTGCTACTAATTAGCGCTTCTTGCTGTATATGTTCTTCATTTATCAAAAATCTACTTGTTTCTTTCTTTTCTTTTGGAGAAAATAAAATGTTGTTTGCGCATTATAATCCCTTCAATTTTTTTTTTAAAATAATATACAAGCAAGGAAGTTTTAGAATGAACAATCCAGTTGGGGGTTGGGTGATTGGCGTAACAACTCTTCTTTTAATCTTTATATAATGCTAAAATTCTATACAGTGTTCAGCTACAATCATCTCTGGACAACTTGGTTCCGAAACAATGCCAGGTCTTGGAAGGCTGCTCACATCATACTATGTGAATCTTCCAGATTAGTACTTCATGATTCTGATAATTGCACTTATTACTCTTATTATTTCACTGTAACTAGAACTTTGTGGAGGAATTTCTTTCCTTTTTTTTCCGGTTGTCGGTTGCTTCTTTTATGCCATTTTCATGTGTGGACTAGAATCTATAATGTCAAGTGTGAAGGCATCTTGTTCTCTTACTCACCTGAACTTAAGCCTTGCCTAGATGACTGCTGCTATTTCATTTTAGTTTATATTCTCTCCTCTTCAATTGGATAGTCAACTTATTTTCTGTACAATTGCTTTGGTAGATAGGACAGGGTACATATAGCAGTGTGTTCCGAGCACGTGAGACTGAAACTGGGAGGATAGTTGCTCTGAAGAAAGTTCGGTTCGACAATTTTGAGCCTGAGAGTGTTCGATTTATGGCAAGAGAGATATTGATTCTTCGTAGGCTTGATCATCCCAACATCATGAAATTGGATGGATTAATCACTTCACGATTGTCATGTAGCATATACCTCGTCTTTGAGTACATGGAGCATGACATCACTGGACTCTTGTCTTGCCCTGATGTCAGGTTCAGTGAGGCACAGGTTTTAACTCTGCCTTTGTCTGTGTTGCTTTCTAGAATTTGTTTTTGGGTGTTTCAAGACATCATGGAAATAAAAAGCTCCTCTTAATCTGTAGCATCAAATTTAGAGTTTACTGTATAAAACAAAGCTCAATCATTCTTGAATTCAAAGAAATGTAACATCATGTAAGAGATTTGTTCACATTCGTTACATGTTTAGGGTGCCACCTCTGTGAGTTAATTGCAATTTATTTCTGCGCACTGAAGTATATTAATTACTCTAATTTGCAGATTAAGTGCTATATGAAGCAGTTAATATCAGGACTTGATCACTGTCACTCAAAGGGTGTAATGCATCGGGACATCAAAGGATCAAATCTTCTCGTAAACAATGATGGTATACTGAAGGTAGGAGATTTTGGATTGGCAAACTTCTGCACTTACGGGCACAGGCAACCTTTAACCAGTCGTGTTGTGACTTTGTGGTACCGTCCTCCTGAACTTTTGTTGGGTTCTACTGATTATGGAGCATCTGTTGATCTTTGGAGTGTAGGCTGTGTATTTGCAGAACTTCTTCTTGGAAAACCAATCCTTCAAGGGAGAACAGAGGTAAGCATCTTTTTCCTGTACATGGTTGTGCATTATTATGATTTTTGTGTGATTGGTGAAATATACTAAAAATAAGGTGATAAAGATTTATGTGGGGGGGAATTTGTTTTTTCTGTTGAGTACTACTTTTCTCATATCTTTTCTTGGGTTAGAATTAATACAAGTAAAGTAGATTCGTTCATCTCTCTCTCTCTCTCTCCTTTTTGTTGTTATCTCTCCTTTCATTATAGCAGCATCAGTGGTAGAATTTTGTGAAGCCCGCTTCTGAGACAGATTCCTGAAAATCATCATATACAACTCTCCAATTCACGAATGGATTGTACAAGTAAAATCCCTTAAAGAATGTTATGATACCAGATATGCTTTTATTTTATCCTCATTTCAATGTGAGATGGCTTTGAGGAGAACCATTTTTGTATTTATCACATGAAGGCAGTTACTTGTTCCAGTCGATTTTGTGGTTCTGTTCCTCATTTTAACAGTTGAGGGTAGCAAATCAGAGGCATGCCCATGTTGGGATGATCAGATATACCTGTTTACCAGTTTTGTTGTTGCAGACCTAAAGAATTATATTTTATAAAAGTTAGCTGTTCTTGTCATTTCTGTTGATTTGCTTTTTCTTCAAGATTTTGTATGAATGCTCTTTTTTGTTTCTTTCAGGTTGAACAATTACACAAAATTTTCAAGCTTTGTGGGTCGCCACCTGATGAATACTGGAAAAAGTCCAAACTTCCTCATGCAACTTTATTCAAACCACAGCAACCTTATGATAGTTGTCTTCGTGAGACCCTTAAAGATTTGCCAAAAACTGCTGTGAACCTGATCAAAACTCTTCTCTCTGTAGAGCCTTACAAGCGCGGGACTGCTTCTTCTGCTCTTGCATCTGAGGTGATTATTACCTCCTATAGCATTTGATATGCCGGTTTCAAGAGGTGACCTTGATTTATATAGCCATGGAGATTAAATATAATTTATGTTCTATTTGAATCATCATACACTGGTGGATCACATTTTAGCCGTACATTCTGTTCTAACCAAAAAACAGTGTTCATGTTTAACCTTCATTTATGGAAATTATTGTTTTTTTAGACCAAAAAATAGAAGGGGTGTCTTTTTATGGAAATTGTGTGACTAGGTGCCATAGGTTTATGCATTGGTAAGCTTATTTTAACACAAGCTCCTTACCTTCAATTTTTCAGTATTTCAGCACAAAACCTTATCCATGTGATCCATCAAACTTGCCAAAATACCCACCTAGCAAAGAGATAGATGCAAAAAACCGTGAGGAGGCAAGGAGGTGAGGATTCTCATTTTTCTCATCCAGTTTTCTCTAAAAGCATTTTGTTTCTCTTCTGAATTAAACATTGGTTTGGCTGCTTAACTTTTTTAAAGAGCACTTGCAATGAAGTCATTCCATGTCTGCTGACTCAACTGAGACATATAATTAGCTGGATTTTCTAAATATGCAATTGAGTTGAGCAACCTATGGATATGGGGTCCAATGATGATAAAATTAGTCTATTATGCAATTGCATTGGACAGCATTTGTTACTGTCATGTGACCACTGCTATTACCAAGAAATGAAACAGATGCCTCTTGTTAAAATCTCATTTAAAAGCCTGTAAGTTTACAAACCTTATGTGGACAGCAATTGGAAATTTATTACTAGAAACTATATTGACTACAGGCATATTATTAAAAAACTCAAATCTCCAGGATCATAGGTTATACAGTTATACTGACATCCAATTATATTGGCTCTGAACTTTTAGGAAAAAGATTGGTGGGAGAGGTCGTGGAACTGAAACAAGAAAGTGTACAAGAAAACTATGTGGAATCAGTAAATTGGCAGCGGAGGTCTCTCTCTCACATGAGCACACATGCACACACACGCGCGCGCACAGGTGTTTGTGGAAGCTGATTCACACTGATAGTGATAAGTTCCTTTCTGTCTCCAGGACCTAGCAGCTCAAAAGCAATGTGGTCAAATCAATATCAGCAACATGCGTGTTCCAAAGGGAGGAGATGGAAAGTCAAGTGGAGAGGCACGGAAGCCATCACTTGATAAATTGGAAGAGATTTTCCATATAAAGAATGCATCCCAAGGAGACATTCCTTTTTCTGGTCCATTAAAAGTTTCTAGTTCAAGTGGTTTTGCTTGGGCAAAACGGAGAAAAGATGATGCATCCATAAGATCCCACAGTAGGTCTACTTCGAGAGGTCATTCTAATAATAGATTAGAACCCTCTTCTGCATTGCAACAGAAGACTAATTATGACACAAAAGGACATGATAATGGGGATCTCACCCATGGAATCCGTACCAATTCCAGAGGCCATGATTCATATGAAATTTCTAAGCTTGCTTTGCGAAAACAATGGAGGCAGTTTGAACGTCCAGATTCTTTTGATGCTTCCGAGGAGTACCATTCGCAAGAGCTATCTTTGGCACTTTATCAAAGAGAGGGAATGGAACCAAGGGGAAGTAATTTGGTACGTTTGTAAATATTTGAACCGCATCTAACTTTAATTACAGTCTTTGTTAAAGATGAAATGAAATATGTCTTGATGTTTGCTTTCAATTTGTCTTAAGGCACATGTTGCTTGTCATAGTTTAAAATCGAATGAAATTCCTAGATTGGTAAAGGTTGGAGATGGTGGTGAATACAGAGTTAGCAGCAGGGTTCAAGTCACTAGTAAGTGATGGTGTGCTTTAGCATAGAGAACAACAAGGGCAGCGATTTTTCAAGATTTTTATTTCTTCTAGCTCTGGAGAGAATTTTGAAACTTTAAAATTCTTATTTATCCAGAAAGAAAAAATTGAGAGAGGAAAGGAGCGTTATTAGTTGCTCTTGTAACTTTTTTGTTTGTTTATTGATCACTACATGTTGAAACGAAAAGCTAAAATAAGGCTTACAAAATATAATGTTCACATCATCATGATTTAAGCCAAGAGTCGGCAAACTGACACCATTAAACCACACTGGGATGATTTGCTCGGACCGTAGCTCTAATTACTTGTAGATTTTTTGAACTGCACAGAATTTGAGATGTGAAATTAACTTTAACCATTTTCTGTTTGTGTTTGTGAGAGGAAAAAAAAAACTAGAGGGGTGCAGATTATAGTTTGCAACTGTCCACTGATTATCTAACTTAAGGTTTAACTTGAATAGGTTTTTCAAGACCAAGTGGACAAGGTTGACTTCTCTGGACCCTTGTTATCTCAGACGCACAGAGTGGATGAACTCTTAGAAAGGCATGAGCGCCACATTCGCCAGGCAGTCCGAAAATCATGGTTTCAAAGTGGTACGGAAATGATAATATTAATCCCCTCGTTTTTGTTTTTAATATTTTCTAAAGGTTTTGCATCATCAATCATACCAACTAGGGCTATGCCATCATGTTTTCTTCATTGCTTTAAATCATCTTAGAGACCCTGGTTCCTTTCCTTTCTTAACCCTACGGTTTTACCTCAAAACTTTGATTAATTGCTGGAAGGCGTTGATTTATACCTAAAGAAATGTAAGTGAACTGGACCTCAAACCATTGATTGGGGACAACATGTGGCTAATTCATCATTTCCCATCATGACGGTCATAACTGATGCTGCCATTTATGAAACACTGCTTCTCTCAAGTTGGAAATGAAATTATAGAGGAAACTTGAACTCTGGAAGAGTGGGGCTTCCATTACTCATTAGTTTTATCAAATCATGAAAGTTGCCACTTGCCACCGTGCATGCATCTTCATGAAGTTCCATGATGCTCAATTTGACTAAAATTTTATTTGAGACCCAGGCAAGAAGCATGGAAAGTGATCATCATTATATATGCTCAGCTTCCAAAGACACGATGGAAAGGTTTCTCTCCTGGAAGTAATAATCAAGAAAACAGGTTCCATAAGACTCATCAAGGAAACATGTTTAAACTGATCTACCGTACCCAACAACGGCGCTATTGAACCATCAGCTGGATAGAAAGTCGAATGAAAATCTAGAAACTACAAGTTGATTGCGATCCTATGTATCCAGAAGTGAGGAGGAAATTGGATTGAAGAGAGGTCCATACTGATGGTTTGCTCTCTCTTTTCCTGCATTTGAGCCTTTAGTCTTCTTCTTTTTTCCTATTCCTTTTGTGTTAATTATCACCTCTTTCTTTTTCCATTTATTCACTGTTTTGCCAAGCTGCTTTTTTTTTTTTTTTTTTGCTTTTATTCTGATTGGACCTATCCTGCTCCATGTAAGAAGTGGAATAATGGTTAGTGACCTGAGATTATTTATGAAAATGATCAGATTTTCAGGGTTTGCAGCATCTGTTTCCTTTGTTTTTTTTTTTGTTCCTATCTGATTCTGGAGATTTGGCAATTAGATCAAACATGAGCAGGTGTAATTTGCCTTTAAGACATTAGCAGGGAGCCACGATGTAGTTCAGCTGACAAGTCACAGCAACAAGTGGGTTTTGATGCCACCATCCAAGTCATGACATAACTGAGCAGAAGAAACCTTCGGTGACTTTCCAAGTCATGGTGAGTTCACTTTTCTTATTACGGAAAAATAACTAAAATGTTTATATTGATGTAATTCTGTTACATAAGATGAAATAAATATATGGCCTAGGTAACGGCTACTTCAAGTCATGCAAGAAATTGCGCGGGTTTTTCATATTTTCAGAAAAAAGGTGGATATAAAAAGGTTAACATCAAATATATTCTCGAACCAGTGAGTTGGTTTCAATTTTACACTTAAATTATCAATTGTATCCTTAAACCATCAAAAATGGTTAGATGACATTGTACACAGACAATACTGACGTGGATGTGGATGATTACTATGATACCATGTCGAGTGTGGATGTTGATGTGGATGATTACTATGATGCCAAGTCGAGTAGAAATGGGGGGAATTTGTTTTTGAATGAGCGGCTTATATGGGGAGGAAAGAATGTTGAAAGTGTTGGCTTTTTAAAAAAAAGATATATACGAAGAAAAAATGATAAATTTAAAATATTTTTGGGAATTTCAAGAATCTTGTTAAATAAATATAGGGTTGTGTAAGGTTTATATCAAGGGTGATTATTTTCGGTTCAGTTCGGTTTTTATAAAAAAAAAAAAGTAACCAAACCAAATATTTAAAAAAAAACCGAAACCGGTTCAAACCGATCGGTTTCGGTTCGATTCGGTTTGGTTTTTTAGGATAAAAACTGGTTCAAACTGATTTGTCTTGGTTTTTTCGGTTTTTGGCTCGGTTTTTTGGTTTTTTTTTTGTTTTCTCGGTTTAATTGGTTTTTCGGTTTTTTTCTCGCCCCTGGTTTATATAAATATTACTTAAAGATTAGATGTTCTTTTTGGTTTTGAATTATTGTTTCAAGGCTGAGTTATTATAAACTATAAGTTATCTAAATGTTTGGTTTTTTATGGTAATCTACACGAACATCGATAAAAAATCTTTTAAATACTTCTAGGAGAGAGATTGTTATGCATTTATGTGCTAACTCTTTTCTTTTTGTATTTTTCAAGAATTCTATAATTCAGGTAGTTTCAGTACTGTGTGTTGTATAGAAAATAAAAGGCATAACATTCTATTTATAGGAAACATAAAAATTATATAAATGATAAAATATAAATTCTCTTGAATAATATTACATATATTATTTTAGAAAAAAAATTAGAAATTTATTTAATCAAGTCCCTACTTGATTTTTTTCAAGTCTAGAATTGTAATTTTCAATATAAATTACGTTATAATCCTCAATTTTCAAAATTTATTTACAATCTAATCACATTTAATTAATCATCTCATTTTATTTTTTTATCAATAGTTTTTGTGTGTGATGTATTAGGCTTCTTAAGAAGTTGACTCAAATATAAATCACAATCTTAAATAAAATAAGATTAAATTAATTAATTTATTATCAATTCAATAATTAATTGATTTATATTTAAAGTTCAAGTATAATTTCTAATAATTTATCATTATTATTTAAGTATTAGAAAAGTCACAAGTGGTTTGATTTAACTTTTCAGTGACAAGTTTATAATTATTATTTATTCATCAACAATGTTCTGATTTGGATATTATAGCATGAAGTGTTTATATTAATATATATTTTGTCAAATCCTGTTTGTTCTCAACACCATATTCATTGATTAATTGAATAAGATTTGAAACTCGTTTTTATTTCACATTGCCTATGGATTTATAATCAATACTATTTAAGAGTGTATGAAATATTTTTTCTAATTTACCTAGAGTGATGAATCTTCTATTGATTATTTAAATACTTTTATGTAATTCATGTTATATCCAATATCTACTTGTTTATTATTCTTGATTAGAACAACGTGTTGCAAGATTAAAGCATAACATTACAATTGTCACATGGGCCTTTCTATAGACACAAATGATCTCTCCATATGGAATTCTCACGAGGGTCAATCGGGTCAATTCAGTGTACATGTCATTTGAGAAGTATCTACATAATAGTTCTAGGTATCTCTTATATCTTAACTTATGAGAAAAAATGTTTCTTTTCATAAAGAAAAAAACATAATATTTATTAATCCGAACGACTCTAATTAATATATGGTTTTAATAAAACGTTGACCATGAACATTTAGAAACATTACCTTAATGCAATAAAAATTTCATAATTATAACAACTTTATAATTTTGTTTACAAAGCTTTTTTTATCTCAAAATTTTTATCTTTACTCTAGATTCATTTTTCAAATATTTGATGAATATTAAAGATAAATAAAAACCTTTATTAAAATTAAATATGTTTACATGAATAAAGTTAATGTCATGTATAATCAATTGATTGGCTACAAGATATATATATTAATAGAAAAAAGAATTTGGTGTAACGTAAATTGGCTGAAAAAAATGAGGGACAAAAATATTTTGTACTTCTATTAAAAAACAAAGAGCATAATTTGTTCAAATCCGTTAGATCATTTCCTAGATTTATATATGTTTCAATTATTTGATGAATACTAAAAGTAAATAAAGCTTTTATTAAAATTAAATAAGTTTATATGAACTAACTTAATCTCATGTATAATTAATTGATTAATTACATAGCATATAAACTAATAGAAAGAAAGTGTTGGTGCAAAGCAAATCAATAGAAAAAAAAAAAGAATCTAAAATATTTTGTACTTCGACGATAAAAAAAGATACACTTTGTACAAATCCTTCATATCATTTTATGGAGTAATATATATTTCAATTCTAACTTATCATCTTACATGACAAAATAAAATAAATATATCTTCATAAACTCTTTTCATTAATAACCACCACCATCATTATAACTACTATATAAAGCATCGGTTTTAAAGCTTACACCTTCATAAACTCTTTCTCACCCATATTAATCCACTTCTCCATCTAAAACTTTGAAAGATAGAAATTAAATTTGATTTTTAATGTATTTATATGTTTGAAGCTTGACTTGTTAAGGTTAAAAATATTGCTAGGAATGATGATATATAATTTTATATGTTTAAAATTATGGTTTAGATGGTTGAATACAAAGCAAGAAAGACAATGAATAACGAAGAAGGGAGGAAAGGTTAAAGAAAATTATATTAGAAGATCGTTAATTTCCTACATGATTTTTGTTTTATCTTAAATGTTATCTGTTTTTTTTTTTTTTGTACTCATGGGCCTAGGCAGGCTAATGTACCTAGGCATAATTACATGTTAGAGAATAATATAAATTATATATTGAAGTTTTATCTAATAATTTTTGTTTTTAGATTGAGATGGTTCTTTAAAATGGTATCAAAGTTTTGTTGACCAAACAGTTACAAGTTCAAATCGCATCACCCTTATCATTTCTTATAATTAAAACTAATTAATAGCACAAGACACTTGTTATCTCTTTGCTTGAACTTGTACAAGCTTTCACAATGTGTTATAAAATAATATAAATTATATATTGAGACCTCACATGATAATTTAAACTTTTAAGTTGAAATAGTTCTTTGACATTGTATAACTCACTAGCCTTGTGCCATTTGGTTTGTTTATTTATTGATATTTTTTTATTAGTTTTTATTTTGCTTTTACAACTATAATTTATTGATATTTTAGAAATTATTTAAAAAGTAAAATTTATATTTTCCATAAGTCTTGTAACTCCCCATTTATGTATTTAATCTTTTATTCTTAATTAATTACTTCTTCTTTTCATTCCTAAAACATATTTAAAATATAATAATATAAATCATTGTTAATAAAAACCACAAAATTATATTAAAAATTACATATTAATCCAAATAAAGTATCAAATATCAAAATTGAATTCAAATTCATTGAATAATAAAATTTTAATTTATGTTATTTTGTAGCCTTTTAATGTAATTTTGAAGTTTTTGAATTTCTTTGGTATAATAAAAACCTTTTTCATCTAATTGAAGAAAAAAAAGGTTTTCTTAACTTATAAATTAAATTAATATTAGATAGATTAAAATCAACATGAAAGAAATTAAATTAAAATTATAGCGTCAAGTGTGAGACTTTTGTTTTCTTTCTATTTCATTTGATTTCAAGAAATTGAAGTTTGGATTTTCTATTCTTGTTCATTTGTTAAATTCTCACGTTTTATTTTCTTATCCTTGACAGATTGATCTTTGACACGTGGCATAAAAGGTCATGTACTTGGACGAAAGTTAAATAAAAAAAATACAAAAAATACAAAAAAACAAACCCTAACACAACCTGTAGAATAATGGTAGAATTCATGGGCAAATTAAATGTGCAAAGATAAAACATGTCATTATCTCATGCTTATTTCTAATTAAAGATACTTGCTTTTGAAATATAATCTAATAAAGGGAAAATAAACTTTGTAGAACATGTCGCTATTGACATAAATTATGGGATTTCTAAAAATCAAAGGAAAACATGGAAAATAAAGATGCCACCTAACTTTTTAAAAAAACTAAGATTTATGATATGTCTAAATAAATGATTGATTATGTTTAAAGAAAGATAGATATTACTCTTATCCTATTTTTTTCAAATAAAAATATTATTTTAATTATTTATTTTTCTTAAATTTATCTTATTCGTATCATTAATTATCTAAATTTATTTTTTGAATTTATTTGAAAGTTATTTTTTATTGATCAACATTTGTATAAGTTAACATCAAGTCTTAAATTAGGAGTTTCATAACTTTTTTTTTTGTTTTCTTATTTTTTTTAATTTTCAATTAAAAGCATCACATTGGACCTACATTGGTCTCTAGAACTAGAAACTCATCGACCTAGATGTTAAAATCCAAGCTAGAATGTGTGTGGTATCGTGGTAGCTTTTGTGGTTATGATTTGAAAAAAAAATGTTTTATAAAAAGATCTTTTGATTGAGGTTAGTTTGATATTTATACATATTTGGTTAAAACTGTGATTGAAATTGAGTTTGAACAAAAAATAGTTTAATGTGTTTGGTTAGTAACTTTTTTTAATTGAGGTTATAAAATAACTAAAAAAGATATATATATATATATATATATATATATATATATTAATATTGATGATTTTTTATTTAAATATTGTAGATTTAACTACTACTATTACATCATGAAATAAATAATATTTTATATAAAATATTTTTTTATTGTTCCATTAAACTATCTACAATTCCATCACGTACGAAATCCATCCGATAAGAACTGCAGTTTCCGTGGTTTCCTAAGAGTGCAACAACATCAGGTAAAATATCATCAGGAACAAAATTGGGATTGCGATCAAATTATGCAAATGCTACGTCATCATGCGATCTCCTTCTAATTTAATTATGTAGCGCCATTGAATAATGATAAACATTAGTTTTTTGAATAAAACACAATTAAAAATAAAATAAAAATTGTATTTTTAATTGTGTTTTATTCGAAAAACTAATGTTTATCATTATTCAATGGCGCTACATAATTAAATTTATTTTTATTTTATTTTGCTGGGTCGGACCCTGTCCAATATATTTGGGTTTGGGTCGTTCAAGTCCCCGACGCATTTCGTCGCTTACTACGCCCTTCCTCGTCTCTAAGTGCCTAGGTATCCATCGTAAGCCTTTCCTCGTTTGAACCTCGCCCTTAACTTTAAGGCTATGCCATCCTAAGGTGCTGCTAAATGGAAAGATCCATGAATGATAAATCATAGATCAAACTGCCGAATTAGAAAAATTAGGTGCTATTGTATAGCTTTGTACCGACTAAGCTCACGAGTTGGAGATAAGCGGACTCGAACCGCTGACATCCGCCACAAGGTAAACTTAATTTAATCTCCACTATTCAAGCGGAGACGACATAAGAAGAAGCAGCCTCAACTTGCTTTCGATTACCTTGTGTTTTAAATGTAAATTGTATTGGGTCCCACAAACAATAAATTAAGTTTAGTAATTAACCAAACGGTTTATTTATTGTGTTTAGAAAATACATGAACAACCTTAAATACAAACGGGCTCTAAGTTCAAAACATTGCAAACTTGGCAAAGACTCGTTGATGCATTTTGAAATCCAATTTAAGGTTAAAATATCATATTACGCCTACGTTAGTCCCTAAAATTAGGAGATTCGTCGATTTAACTATTAAAAAAAAGAAGCTTAAACCAAAAGTTGCAAACCTAAAGAAAACTTGTTAATTTATTATCAAACTTGTTTTGGGATTAAAAGCATCATGTTAGGTCTAAGTTGGTCACTAAAACTAGAAGACACGTTGATCTAACCGTTAAAACCAAATTTAATCAAAACATCAATAATTTGATAAAAACTTGTCAATATAACTTTTATTATTTAAAAAAAACATTTACAATAAAAATTTTGTATTAAAGCCATCAACACGCAATATAACATAATAAAAACAACATCAACTCCTAACATAACAAATAAAAAGCAACATATACACCTAATATAACAATTCAAAAACAACATCAACACACATCAAATTTCACACTAAGACCAAAACATTACGTCTCGGATAAACCTCTTACAACCCATCTTTCCAACCCCGTCACAACATTCATAGGCAACTTAACAATTTAAAAACAACATTAATACATAAATCTCATAAACAAAAAACAATATCAACACAAGTCAAAATTTACACCGAGACCAAACCATTACACCTCGGATAAACCTCTTACAATTCATATTTCCAACCTTATTGCAAGGTATTGTTTCCAACCTTATTCTACCTTAAAAATAAATCATTAGCGGTATCATGCCCTTGGAGTTGCTCCACAACAATATGAACCCTAATACTTCAAATATTTCTTAACAATCATTCACAATAAATTAACAATCAATTAAAAATCAAATCATTAGAAATACAATATGCAATATTTAATGTTAAAATTGTTTTTGGTCTGCGCTAGTGAATGGAAGGAAGCGACTCTTTCCACGATGGAGTCACCATTAACTTTATTTATTATTACGGTAAATTAGCGTATCAAAATGTCAATCTGAGATCTTATTTCAGGTCCCCATCTACTACAAAGGTGAGTCTCGGTAGGTGTGTTATTCTACATTTTTCCAAAAGAACATTCATTCATTTTTTTTCTTCACCTTAAATATTCACCTAAGCTTTGAAATCGACCTCGAAAGATATTGGGGTAGCAAGGAAGTTGTCAGAATAGGGTTGGTAGCGATGGTAGATTTGGTAGTGGTGATAAGTAGGTTTACTCACAGTCACTGCTACTGACACGTGAGCCTATGCTCCACATCTATTAAGTATGTTTTTTGGCAAATCAGGAGCCTCTCCCCTTCCTATTTTTTCCTACGCTAGTGGTGTACCACAGTGACACCTGAAGCAAGAGAACAACCCACTTCAAGTTTCGACCATTTTTTCTTTTCTCTATTGGTTCGACAACCTTCTCTCTCCCTTTTTTTTCCCCTTTCTTCAAGTGGCTAGTGGCATGAAGATGAGTGTTAAAGCTATTTGGTTTATGTTCAATGAGAGGTGATCATGGTGGTTAGTTTTGTTAGTGACAGGTTTCTTAAAGATGATGAAGAAAGAGGAGTTGTTGTTGTGTGGGAGAGAAAAGTATAGGGAGATGATGTTGCTATTAGTTTTGATGGTGTCTAATGCTCTATTTGTTTTTGCATTTTAAAAGCGTTTTTGAAAAAATTTGATTTTTTTTAAATTTTTTTCTTTGCTTCAAATTAATATTTTTTTGGTTTTTTTAGATAATTTTGATGCGCTGATATCAAAAATATTTTTTTAAAAAATAATAAAAATATTATTTTGATGCATTTCTGAGTTAAAAGCACTTTGAAAAGTAACCGTAACTACACTCTCAAACACTCCTTTTAAGTGGAGGCTACATGTGGTGGGATGGTTTTGGCAATGGTGGCTTGTCGTCGGTGTTGGAGGAATTGTTGCCATCAGGGTGGTTGATTTTCTTCTTTGCTCTTTCTTCGGTTTGGTTCTTATTTTTTTCATTATTTTTGTTTTTTATTCTTCTCCACTTTTTCACTGGTCTGGTTGAATTTTCGACAATTTATTTTACTAATTTCTTCTTGTTTTTCCAGACAAAGCTTTTTTTTTTTTTTTAATTTCTAATTTTTTTCCTCATCTTTTTTACCTTCACATATTTATGAATGTGCGGGATTATGTTTACATGGGAAGCTTTTTTATATTAAATAAACTGTTTTTTTATTATTAAAAAAACAACAAATTTTTTTTTCAAAAATACATTTAAATATTTTGATTCGTGTATGGCCAAGTTTCTCAAAAATAAATTATATTTGTATAATTTAAGCATACTAAGAAAAAATCACAAAAATAGTTTTTTTATTTTTTATTTTACGTGCATATTAGATTTCATAACTAATTTATTAAAATCACGAGAATTTGACATTTCATATAAAAAACAACAAAAAAATATTTTTTTTCTTTTAATATATTATGAACTTATTCGTAAAATGTATCTCCGATATTGAATAAAAAACAGTTCCTTTTCTTTTTATAATATAACTCTAAAATAGCTAGACTTGCCCCTAAAGTTATTGTCCTCTTTATTAGGGTGGATGGACTTTAGCTATTAGATAGACTAACGGTTAGAAAATAAAATAGTATTTTAGTTTGTATCAAACAAATAAACAATGAAGTTTACTTTAGGTAATATGTACTAAGGATAATACATCTTTTCTATACACAACTAATTTTATTATCCAGGCTCTAAAACCAGCTAAGTTTTTTAGTGATCAAAATATTAGGAGACAACTCCATTATTTTTTTTACTGGTAAAGACCAAAAATTTCTTGTTTTTTCCACCTATTATCACAAATATTCCAGTTTAAGAGAATGATCACTGCAATGCAGTACTACAGTAATTTAGCTATCATAATTAATATTGGGGCTTTAATATATAAATAAGGTCAGTATAGCTTTAATATTAATATACCTCATGGACCATTTATTTTCATTCGTTGCTCCATTAATTCTACAAACTATTCCAACATTGGCCGTTTAAATAGCTTTGGTTCAAGCTTTGATGTTACTTTTTGGGAGTGGGAATCGCCTTCGCAAGGTTTAACCTCCCATTTGTTTGCAGATAAAATGGAAGATGGTTAATTAATTCCTGCTTAATGGAACCATAAGCATCCAGACTGAAATCATGAAATTCACCGAACATTCCTTCGTCAGTTTGGAGTTTTACGTTATCATTTCTCCCTTAGTGTCTCCCCGGCCCCTCTCTGGTTAGGGAATTTATTCTTTTTCCTTTTACAGTTCCCTCTCTTATGTTAAAAGAACAAGATTATCCTTTTAGTTTTAATAAAGGAATTAAATAGCCTTTCTGGTTTTAAAAACTAACTATTATTTCATGTTGTTTTCCAATTTATTTTGTTTTTTTTCTGTTTTAAAATAGAAAAAGAAAAAAGAAGTAGATAACATGAAAAGCTCAGCTAGAAGAAAATATATTTAAATTAAACATGATTAATAAGAAAGTTTTACGATATAAATAAAGTAACTACTAACATCTTATCGGTTAGTTTTTTAAATCAACTTTGAAAAAAATGACACCCAAGACTTACTTTGAATAAAAAAAATACAACTAGATCAGAGAAAATAAAATTTATGACCCACAAAAAATGATAAAAATACTCTATATACATACGATTTTTTTTTCTTATACTTGTATTTATCTATTTTAAATTAAGCATGATTAATGAGACTTTTATGATATACATGAAATAACTAGTGATATCTTATTAGTTATTTTTGAAAATCCATTTTGAAAAAAAAATAACATCATATGATTCACTTTAAAAAAAATAGATACAATTGGAGGAGAGAAAATAAAATTTATGATCTATCAAAGTAATAAAAATATTTTTATCTATTATTTCTCTCATATATATATATATATTTAAAAGTAGTATTAAATTTATGTAGTTAATGCATGTGAAGAAATTAATTGATTAGTTTTAAAAACTAGAAAGACTATTTAATCTGTTTGATAAAACTAAAAGGACTAATCTATAATTAACTCTTGTGAAGATAAAAGAAAAGCGAAGAGGACGTTAAAAAGCACATGTCCAATTCGCATGCCTACTTGTCCATCCATATATGAACGGGACCAAGTTTTCTCTCTTTATCTCGTATGTGCGTGTCGTGTCTTTATAATATGCGAGTAAATTTCCACGTGTCAAACCACATAATCAATGATCTATGGATGGAAGGCAGGAAAATGATTGCTTTTTTTTTTTTTTTGTGGCAAAGCAGAAGCCAAAATGTGAGAGGTTTTTTTTCAGAATAAATATTACAGTACACTTAAAATTTTTACGAAATAATATTGGTTGAAATTTTTTTAATGAAATGATACATTTTAACATCGTTAATTATGTTTTGAAAGCATATAATATTTAGTAAATATTACTATTAAAAAATACAACAAATAAATATCACATTTCATAAAAACAAAAAGCTAATGTTGCTATTAAAAAGTGTGATAAGGTAAATGTTGTGCCCTTCTGGAAAAACGAGAAGCTAATGTCGTGCTTCAAAAGTACAACAATTCAAGATTGAAATTTAAACTCAGATTGAAGAACAGAAAGAACAACTATAAACGCAGCCTCTTCCCTCTTGACCAACGCTCTCATTACCCTCACTATCTTTTTAAAAACCCACTAAAGAACCTTCATTTTACCCTTAAAACAATGAAAAACAAACTCATCCTAGACTTTAAGCATCATTGAATGTTTTTATGTGTCAAATTAATCGTTTCTTTAGTTGTCGTTGCTGCTGCCACCATCTTAACCTTTTTGTTAGTCCTACAAGCAAGGTAAACATATTGCATTGACATAAATTTGCGTTTCGTTTGGATGAAATGAAATAATTATGTTAGGTTGAATTTAGAGTTTATGGTGAATTTAGATTTGGGTGAATTAATATGAAATTAGTTAAGAATATCATCAATTAGGGTTGATTTGATATAATTGAACATGAAAATAAGCTAAATTAATTGTGTGTTGCATTTAATTGATGTTAAGTTGTCAAATTATGGATTCTATGTGTATTGTTGGAATCAACTAATAATGTAATTAATTATGCTTGATGATTTCATGGACAAGAGCATGAATGAGGTAAAATTATGACAATTTATATGTTTCATTGAATTGTTGATAAGTTAGTGAATTTGATATTTCCTTTTAATTATATTAATTTGGGTTTGATTTAATGCAATTGAACATGAAATATCAGTTAGATTTTGTATCATGAATTATGTTTAATGTATGATGAATTTGATTTAACGTTAAATTTTAGAATTTTGATTGTATTGAATCTGAATTTTGCCAATTAGTAGTATGATAATGTAATTTAGTTACAATTAAGTCGAATTGACCAAGATATGATGTGTTTTTTAAAAATTATTATTATTATTATAGAATGTCTTATAATATATTTATGTTATGTCTTTATAGTTACACTATTATTTCATCTCCCACTCGGATGCAAGTATTGTGACGTTATTTTGCAATTATACGCATTTTTGTAATTGTTCCTTTAAAAAATAAAATGAAACTGTCATATTTTTAATGCTAGGTGGTGTGGTGTTAGCGTATTTGAAAATTAATCTAACACATGTATTGACATTTTATCGGAGCAAGCTATATATACAACATGCTATATGAATATTTTTTTGAATCATTTGTTTAATAAAAATCATTACATTGTATTAAATTATTGTTTTTTAATATTTATAAAACTTATATCCTACACAAGTCATGTGGACGCCTTATTTTAATGAAAGATTGACGGTTGTTCTAGTTGTTTGCACTTGTGGGATAGACATATGGATATCAATGGTCTCGCTAATATTTTTTTTGAGATTGTTAAGTGACATTGTCCAAACTGGATAATGTGGCAATTCAACTACAAATAACATATTTTAGTCGACATTGATACAAGTGATGTATTGCACACTATGACTCGTCAGGGTAAAAGTGATGATTATGACTAGTTAACCCGACATAGAATTTATGTATGACAGTAGGATGAACAAAGAATGATATATATATATATACAGAGATGCATCATGTTATTACATATGAAGAATATAGAACCTGGTATATGATTATCACACGTCAGGTCATTACTCTGGATTCCGAGTAGGTTCCTCCACCTAGATACATACAATATGAGTAACATGCTTAATGGATTCAAAATATCACAAGTAACCAAATATTTTCTTAATTAATATATGTTAAACGTTGAGTATTATGTATTGATTTTTTAATTTAACATTTATATTTTATTAATATTAGGTTGGTTTCATGCTACTAGAAGGTCTATATCTTATCTTTATAATACTGACAAAAAAACAAAAGTTTACACCATTGCGTCCTGATGGTTAAATGTTTGCCGTACTGGACATCAAACCTTTGGAGAGAGGTTAACTTTTGATGATGTTGTGGCGGGGGGCAAGATTATTCAAGCATGTGCAAGAGCTAGATCTAGTCGTGCAACTGACGAGTTTGGATTATCCAGTAGACGTAGATAGATAAATGAATTATGTTTATATATTTTGAGATTTCAATTACTTGAATATTGTATTATTTTTTATTCATTTTGCATGTATATATGTTATTTTTTCTTGGCATTTCTAGGGCTACTTGTAATTATAAAATGTGAGAATTTGTTGAGTTTAGTTAGAATTTTTTGATTGGAGTTATTGTGGTTTTTTGCAAGTTTTTTAAGCGAGATAAAATTTTGAGTATAATTTTTTTATAGGAGAAACTCTCTGTCCAAATTTTATTAAAATTGTAATATTTATAACTCTTTAAAATCATAAAATAAATTAAATTTTAGATTAATAAAAACTATAATTTTATAAATTTTTTAGGCTTAAAACACAAAAAATTCCCAATAGTCCAACAATTTTCTTAAATTGGTCTCTTTGAACAAATGCCAATTATATTAATTTTGTAGTTTATATAGGTGATATTTAATTAAATATTATTTTTCTAAAGCACGTTATTTATAAAATATTATGATTTAGAATCACGATATTAATTATATATATATATATATATATATATATATAAACAACGATGTTAATAAAATATTATAGTTTACCACCGTGATATCTTTAAATTATGCCGTTTTACTGTATCTTTGTTCTCCATGTTAATTTACATTTTATTTGTATTTTGTATCCTAATTGGCCAATTTATCAAATGAGAGAGGGGTCTTTGAATCGAAACTACTCTCCCTAACAGTCCCCACTATGCTTCTCTCTGCTTTTCTCTCCATGTGATTTTCTTACGAAAAGTAAAAAAAAAACAATAATAGTTACTAATAATAAAAAATACAACACCGATCAACATTTGAATCCAAAATAATTCCTCTTCCAAAGACCTTATCTCCACATTTTCACCTTGATCTCTTTTCTCGACTGTCACTTGCCACACACACAAAGACACTTTCCTCTGTTGATTATTATTATTATTTTAATTAATAATAATATTATTATATGGAGCTAAATTGAATAATATTATTAAAGAGAGCTAAATTGTGAAATGTTATGCTCATTGTGGTTGATTTGATCCAATTACGTAACCGACTGTCTCTTCAGAAACGTTGGCCATTTTGTTTTTTCTTTCAATTTTTATTTTATATACGTGTGTAATTGATTGTGTTGGAGAATATCGGGATCTGCTATGATTTTGAGTTGCTCAATTCTGATCTTTCCGGTGCTCTTGTAAATCAACGGTTTGGATCCGATCGCCGGAGAAACAGCGCCATCAGATGGCGCTGTTCAGACGCTTCTTCTACCGGAAGCCTCCGGATCGGCTTCTTGAGATCTCCGAGAGAGTTTACGGTACTTTTTTTTTTCCTTCTTAATTTCGCTATTGAATGCATCTTCAAATTTCTGCTTAATTGCTTGGTAGTTTTGAACAATTCAAACCTGATGATTAGGTTTCTTATAATTTAGTTGTGAATTATTCGAAGTCCGGTATTTAATCTTGGCAATGCACTAAGAATCTGCAATTGAGCAATGCTTAAAGAATTTTGCTGCTATTGTTTTTGTTAGTATTTCCTAGGTTTTGAGAGCTTAGACAGACTTGTTAAGTGGCTGAAATGTTGAGGAGTTTGATGGAGCTTTAGAAATTTTGACGTATCAGCACTTTTTAGCTAATTCGTTTTATCATTTTCGTTGTTTTGCAGTGTTTGATTGTTGCTTCTCCACGGATGTGTTGGAAGAAGATGAGTTTAAGGTGTACTTGGGTGGCATTGTAGCGCAGCTACAAGACCACTTTCCTGATGCGTCCTTCATGGTGTTTAACTTTAGAGAAGGAGAGAGGCGGAGCCAAATTTCGGACATATTGTCTCAGTATGACATGACAGTTATGGATTACCCTCGTCAGTATGAGGGCTGTCCTATGCTGCCACTGGAGATGATCCACCACTTCCTTAGATCAAGCGAAAGCTGGCTGTCCTTGGAAGGGCAACAAAATGTGCTGTTAATGCATTGTGAAAGAGGAGGTTGGCCTGTACTTGCTTTCATGCTTGCAGGTCTTTTGTTATATCGGAAACAGTATACTGGGGAGAACAAGACTCTTGAAATGGTCTACAAGCAAGCTCCTAGGGAACTTCTTCATCTTTTGTCTCCTTTAAATCCACAGCCTTCCCAACTTAGATATCTTCAGTACATTTCTAGAAGAAATTTTGGTTCAGATTGGCCTCCATCAGATACTCCTTTATTGTTGGATTGTCTGATGCTTAGAGCCCTTCCATTATTTGAGGGGGCCAAAGGTTGCCGGCCAGTTGTTCGTGTTTATGGCCAGGATCCTTCAAAACCAGCCAATAGAACTTCCAAGCTGCTGTTTTCTACGTCAAAGACTAAAAAACATGTTCGCCTGTACCAGCAGGTAATGCCCTTAGTCATGTAATTGAAAATGGTACGTGAAACGCCTCCACTTTAAGGTGTTTCTTATGAATTTCATCAATTGCAGGAAGAGTGCACGCTAGTGAAAATAGATATAAGGTGCCGTATTCAAGGGGATGTTGTTCTTGAGTGCATCCATTTGGATGAAGATTTGGTACGTGAGGAGATGATGTTCAGAGTGATGTTCCACACGGCATTTGTGCGGGCCAATATTTTGATGCTCATTCGTGATGAGATTGACACTCTCTGGGATGCCAAGGACCAATTTCCAAAGGACTTCAGAGCAGAGGTAGGTTAACCTAATTCTTTTGTTGACCCTCTTTTCTGAAGCTGTAGGAGTTGAATGCATACTCATATCTGTATCAGGTACTTTTTGCGGATGCTGATGCTGTTGTGCCTAATGTCACCACAGTCATGGCGAATGAAGATGGGAATGAGACAGAAAGTGCTTCACCTGAGGAATTTTTTGAGGTGGAAGAAATTTTCAGCAGTGTAGTGGATGGGCATGAAGCAAAGGTGGATGAGGCTTCTCATATAGTTCATGACAACATGCCAGTTAATGTAGACAGCAAAGAAGTCTGGAAGGAGGATTCGGATCTTCACTCATTTGAAGACTGTGCTTCTGATGATGGGAATCGCAAACAGGAGGGGAAGCTAGATTCTAGTGTTGATGCAGTGAAGGATATTGCTGTGGATGATGTCAAGTACAAGGTAGATGAGAAGGTGGATACTGATTTTTTGGCAGTGAAAGACATTGCTGTGGATGATGGGGATCTCAAGGCAGATTCTGTGGTTGTTGCTACTGATACACTGAGTAAAGAAACAACAGAAGTGATTGAAGATGTGGATGGGGAACTTAAAAAGATGGAAGATCAAGGTGATGGAGAAAATACTTCTACAAAGAAGTTAGAATCCATCATTCCACCAGTAAAGTTGAGTGCTGATGTTGGCAGACAAAAACTTGAGAAATTAGTGTTACCTTCACCAAGGAGACATCCTACATCAAATGCAAAACCGGCTGCAGATTCAATTGTAACCAAACAAAAGACTAAACAACATGAACCACAGGGAACTAATGGAAAACAAAGCAAGCCAAATACTGTTCCTCGGTGGGTTCCCCCTAATAAAGGCCCTTTTACCAATTCAATGCATGTAGCATATCCACCATCAAGATATAATAGTGCACCACCAGCTCTTGGATTTTGTGCTTCAACAAAGGACTCTAGTGCCGGTGGCCATGTAAAGACGACTTCTGTTGCCGCTGCCCCTGGAGATTTAATTTCAAGTGGGTTTCCTACTACAACTGAATCACATTCTTCTCTTGACTGGCAACAAGTTGTGCACCCTCCGCCTCCACCTCCGCCGCCGCCTCCTCCTCCTCCGCCTTATTTCAACAAATCTTCATTGTATGATTTTCAGGCCAGTCCAGTAGGTGAAGCACCTCCCCCAGCACCAGCACCTCCTCCTCCTCCTCCTCCGCCTCCTCCTCCTCCGCCATCCACATCATTTAGCAGGCAGAATATTCAGATAGTTCCACAGCATGTATCTCCACCACCACCACCCCCTCCCTTTCCCCCTCTGTCCAGTGGACAGAATATCAGTAAGGTTTTGCCTCCCCCACCTCCCCCACCCCCTTGGAATTCTAATTATACTCCAGCTGCTCTTGCTCCAACTTATTCTTCACCATCTCCTCCCCCTTTGAGTGCTTCTACTACTTCATATCATGGCAGAGTTGGAGTTCCCAATCCACCTCCACCTCCACCTCCACCTCCACCTCCACCTCTTACACATGCTTCACATAGAGCTCCCCCACCCCCACCCCCTCCCTTGCAACCAGCACACGGAGCTCCACCGCCCCCACCCCCACCCCCACCCCCACCTCCACCTCCTTTACTTGGAACTCCTCCATCACCTCCATTTATGAGTCAGGCTCCTCCGTCACGACCACATCCTCCAAGACATGTAGCTCCACCACCACCACCACCACCTCCTCCTCCAGGACGTGTAGCTCCTCCTCCTCCTCCTCCACCACCACCTTCAGGGCATAGAGCTCCTCCACCACCTCCTCCTCCTCCAGGGCGTGGAGTTGCTGCTCCTCCAGGATATGCAGTTCCTCCACCACCTCCTCCTCCTCCAGGGCGTGGAGTTGCTGCTCCTCCAGGATATGCAGTTCCTCCACCACCTCCTCCTCCTCCAGGGCGTGGAGTTGCTGCTCCTCCAGGATATGCAGTTCCTCTACCACCACCTCCTCCTCCAGGGCGTGGAGCTCCTCCTCCACCACCACCTCCTCCGGGGAGACCCCCCCCTCCCCAGCCACCTCCGGGGCG
>Ga0325405_1000403_pt1 | contig 41668 bp, 21 predicted proteins | sample PopdelMetagenome_21_FD_205663 | JGI IMG/M metagenome (GOLD analysis project Ga0325405, IMG submission 205663) | Populus deltoides microbial communities from Bellville, Georgia, United States - Xylem-Control-R2 | ecosystem: Host-associated > Plants > Phyllosphere > Stem > Wood/Secondary xylem... | reverse complement strand
TTTTATTTTCTTTTAAAGATTTTGATAAAAATTAATTATAATTAAATAAAGATTAAAATATTTGAGATGCTATTCCAGATGGAATTCAATCTAACATTTATTTTTGAATGGTATTCTTGCATTTTTTATAACGTTGCTAATACTTATTCTATGCGAACTTTTTATTTATATTTTTTTAATGTTTGTGTATTATATGAAAATAAAGTTCATATAGTTATATTAAATATGTTTTGAGTTTCTTTCACTTCTTGGTTAATAAAGTTTTTTTTTTTTAATAAAAAACACAAGGGGGAATGTTACATGTACAGTAAAAGAAGGTTTTGAAAAAGAAATACCTTTTCTCTCTCCATGATTAGTTAAAAAATAGATTTTGAAAAGTTTTCCATAGCAACACACAAGTAGTATATTAATTTCAATTTCTAATACAATTGTGTCAAAAAATAAAATTTATTATTTTCCTATTTTGATTGAAACTTGCATTTATAATTTTGATCAGTTGTTGTTTAAGAAATAATTATTTTGGTAAGTCAAATGCAAAAAAAAAAAAAAAAAAACCAAAATACATTAGTTAGATGACAGGGTTTTAACTAAATAGAAACCTATCTTTATCCTTAATTTTTAATTCTAATTGCTTATAATTTTTTTCAGATTAAGAATTCATGAAAAAAATAAAATAAAAATCTACCAATAGTAAAAGAACGAACTATACTAGTTTTTTTTGTTAATAAAATTGAAATGATTACTTTTCTTATTAATCTTTGTTTCAGTTTACCAGCTAGATTCTTAATCAGTAAACCTTTTTTATATTTGTTGATTCATGTAATTCTTTTGCAATTAAATTTTTTTCATGGTGTAAAGCGCAGTGTAATGCCTATATATACATGTGTGTGTGTGTTTTACATTGACAAAACAAAAATTGAGTCTGACCCTAGTATAGCACACATTATACTAGCGATATCTCAAATATTATGCGGATTATCAATGAATTGCTTGGTATGGGTGCGAAACTTACCACTCAATGTTTCCTCGGGGACACTATTAATTTAGCAATTGCCACCAAGTCACCTGCAGTATACAAAATAAACAGGAATTAATTCTAACTCCCATCTACATATGACATATCATCCTTTTGCAACATTTTCCAACCCACAATCATATAGTTTATAATGCTTCGAAGATCTTGAGGTCACTCAATCATGACCCTTTAACAATTCCATTCATCCTCGTATCACAAGAAAACCAAAACTTGGTTCTGATAAGCCAAATACTCCTGTTACTCAACTCAAAATATTTTACCTAGTATGCTACAATCAACTACTGAATACTATAGAGCTGACAGAAGCTGGTCGGTCCCTCTAGGGTGACGCAGACTGTTGGGATGTCCTGAACTTTAGTTCCTACCATGCAGGGATTTGCTCACTTGAGAGGCCAGGACTATGGCCTTTGCTTCAGCACTCATTGTCATCCACTCCCTGTCCGAGCGACGCTGATGCTGTCTTGCGTTCTTAGCTCGCTTTGGTGCTAATCGTGTATCTCTTTCCACAAAGGCAAGTCTAAATTTTTCAGCCAAGGACAACTCCTTGGAGTTCGAAAGAATTGGAGAAACAGGTTTTAATGTAAACCCGCTTGCTGCCCACGTGCTGGGATTAATCTCCTGAACAAACAGAACATCCAGAGCAGTATCTGGAAAAGCTTCTATGGGAATATCCTTTCCTCTAAAGCCAAAGGGTGACCGCTTTGGATTTACTGAAATACGTGGGCACTCAGTTGCCAAGATCTCCAGTGAATCTTTATCAATATTTGGCTGCAAAAGATAGGGAAGTGTGACAAGAGGAAAGAGCATACAAGAATGAAGGTAAGAAAGGTGAATTGCTCCCATCTTTGACTTGTAATTGCGTGCATGAGTATGATGTCAACATTAACCTCACAAATCATAAAGGATCTTGGGGGGGGGGCATAAATTACAACTCCTTACCCACACAAGCCAATGCAAGGATTCAGCATTATGACTGATTTCAGCAGTGTCAAGTTCCTCCCATGAATCTCCTGCCATATCATCCAGCTTTGGTTTCAACAGAGTCAAGCAGCAGCGTGCTGTGTAGTCACTCCTTGGGCATCCTCTGCAATATTAACTTTGTTTTAAATCTATTATCAAAGTCTGACATTCTACACCTGTTCAAATGTAGATGATTGCAAGAGATAACTTAGGAACCCTTGAAATTAGGAAATAACCATTTTTTTTTGTTTAGTAGAAAAACTTTATAGATTTAATCTGGTTTAGGTGCCACTTCCACTCACATATGTTGTAAATACTTGAGAATGATTCTTTCCTTTTTTTAAATATTGAACTGTAGAAAATATATCAATGCCAATTGTATTGCTCATGTTTTCTTCATGCTAACAGAAGGAAAAGAAAATAAAAGAATTCGGTCAATTATTTTACATGATGAAAACCTGCTGTACCAAGAAATGAAAGAAGGCAGAAAAACATTCATACCAAAACATTGTTCTATAATTAACACTTCATAAATAGATTTGATGTTTATAGTGAATCGTTTAGTTACAATACCAGCCCTATATATGTCTTGGTTAGGAAGTTTACCCGCATCTCAATGTTTGCAGGGACTTGCAGTGCTCCACAAGTACAGAAACACTAGAAGCAGTAATTTTGTTGCATCGACTGCAAAAAAGAGTGTCACATGATTGGCATTTCAACTAAAGCAACGGAAAACTGATAGCCCGCTGAATTGGAATTAGACAAATTACTGCTTAAAAGAATGAAATAAATTATAGCAAGGAGTATTTTAATAAATATCATGGAGGTCTAATGATAGATGCAAAAGATGTCCTTGAAGAATAAATCCAGGAGACCTAGCATCATTTAGGATCCATCAATCTGTAACAATAGGCCAAAGAGAGAGTCTGTCCATAATCCAAATGCCTATGTAGTTTCCTACACTTTCTTCTTTTCTTTTTCTTTTTTTTAAGAACCATCTGAAGGTGTAGCTTGTATTACCAATACAAGGGCACTTCTTTCCCCTTGTTAGTCACCTGTCTACACATTCATACTTCCACATGATACCTTTTTTTTATGGCCAATGTTAATGCTAGAAATATGACCCATAAATATCTAGTTTTGAAGCTTTTCTACAAAGAAAACCAATTCAATTGGTCAGTCTTCCCCCACAAACTTTGATCCTCTTTACTTTTCAAGCATTGCAACAGAAGATCCACTTATCTAACTTGTTCACCAGCAGAGTATGGTAAAAAAAGTCAACAAAAATTCCTCCTAATTGCTCAATAAGTTATCAAACACGCTAAATGTTACATGGTATAGAAAAAACCATGAGATCACAAGCGTGCCTTTTGCAGTAAGAATCTAGAAACCAAGTTGACATAGTGGAAATACCTAAATATATTTAGAAAAGCTGCCCAGAGCACTGTGAGCCACACTAAAGGATCCATTATTTTTGGTTAGAGGGAATACTTTCCAGCTTCATTACTTATATCCAAACTTCCATACCTTATATCCACAGCTCGAAGAAATTTACAAGTTTTGGTCACTTCTATTAAACCAGAATCAGTAACTTCTGAGCCAGAAATGTCAAGTATCTCCCAGGAAGTATCAGCTAAAGGAATGATAACCTCATCACATAGCATTTTCCTTCTCCTGGCAATTGCTGCAATTGTCATCTGTGTTGCAATAATACATCCATTGCATGTTAGGATAAATGAGCACGAAGACCCACATGCCAGTGCACAATCATTAAAGCAGAAGATTGACACATGCTGGGGTGAGTGGAATGTAACCTCGACATGTTTTTTCGAATGCATAGATTCTTGGCATTGTATTAGCAAAGTTTGGATAAAATTAACGGATAACTAGTGTAATTTTCACGGTTGCAAATCCTTCATCATACCAAATGTTCTAAGGCCTCTCAACCTGCCTTTTGAGGTTGAGAAGGAAAAACAAACAGAGCCTAAGAGTACAAGGGAAGAAGAATTCTCTAAGCTCCCAGTATAGAGATTACTTTAATATTTTCAAGGATAAATGAAAGAGTTATCCGAACAAAGAGAGAGATAGAAAGGCCTCTAGTTTCTCTTCAATAGATTAGCCACTCTTTTACCTCAAAAAATCGAAATCATAAGGTAGTTTTTCCCTTCTTCTAGGAGAGTGCAGGGCTACACAAGATGCGATCAGGATTAGAAAGAGATGTGCGCGCCAAAATGAGAACAATTCAAAAGCTGTGCAAGCAACATTCTACGTTCTCATATTAGTGCGCATCAAATTCAATTGTCCTTTGTCTAGTTTAAACACTCTTACACACTACTACATCTGGGCATTCTCCACTACGGATGCGAACATCCAAAATCATGACTGGAGATAATAATTTACGTATAAGAATTCCTAAGACCTGTTGAGTTATTTATTATTGGGCAAAAAAAAAAAAAAAAAGAAGAGGGAAGAACTCGACAGTTGAAAATGTAATCCATCCTAACCACCACCTGGTAAGTTGATAAGAAAAAAGGTTCTAACAAATGAAGCGACATAGAGATGCTAGCAAAGAGACGGACAAGAAAGACGGCAAATTTGAGAATTTTTTGGGGGCGTAAGGAAATAAAGAGAGAAGCTTACCTTAATATGCGGAGGAAAGGCGATGGAAATGTCACTCAAGTGGGCAATAATATCTTGCAAATTCTTACCAACAACTCCGAGGCACAAGCTCAATAAACTTGGAGGTTTCGACTTGCCAGGACGACGGCGACGACAGCTTAACAATCCTATCATCAACCCAATCACATACATGAAAGGAAAAACAAACCCAAGAAATTATTGTAAGAGAGAGATGCGAATTGTGATTAAATTACCAGGGGATTGAAGGGCTGGGGAAAAGAGGGAAGACTTGGAAGGGGTAGATGTCATAATATTGGAATTCAAATCGAGTTTCTTCAAAGAGGTTGTAATTTCTTTCCCCTCTTCCATCACATCCCTTTCTTTAGTTCTTCCTCGACCGACCTTCCACACACACACAAAACAAGAGTAAAGAGAGAGGAAAGGGAAAAAAATAAGAAAAGAGAGTGGTATAGGTTACGTCGTTTCTTTGATATTATATTTATTTTAAAAAATTATTTTTAATATTAACATTTGAAAAAATAAAATAAAATAGTGAAATCGCGTCCCATCCCAACTCAAAACAGGTCCTAAAAAGCCCCAAATCACTGGTTGGGGTATTTTGGTAACTTCAGAGAGGCAAATGATACTCAACAACAACTTTTTGGTTGCTTCCGATCCGTGGGTTTCAAATCCAAAGATTTGTTGAAGAAGAAGAAGAAGTGGGTGAGAAAGCAGCAATATCCTCAGCCATTCTCTTCTAATCGGCTGACTTGATAAACCACATCGAGAAGAACAAGAAAGACGACGGCTTTTTAATAAATCAATGGTGAAGGGAGGAGTAGTGCAAAACCCAGGATTAGCAGCGGATGTGAGCCAGGTGATTGATCAGTTGGAACGGCACTGTTTGGCGCCCGACGGATCTCTTGTCTCCAAATCCGCCTTCTCCGACCTCCAACTCGTCAGTGCTATTTACTATTACCACCACCGCTACCATTTTTATTTCTGTGTTTAAATGGTTAATAATGATATGATAATTTTTCAGGCCAGAGAGGAGATGTCCAGGGAGAGATTGCGCTACTTAGAAGCTCTGGTACTTCCTCCTCCTCCACCTCCTCCTCCTCCTCTATTATATATATAGGTAACCGAGTGTTTTCGAGTGTTATACATATAATATTTAAAAGAAAAATGATGACAATGCAGGCAATTTATTGTGAAGCAATTGCCATGGTGGAAGAGTATCAACAGCAGGGTGTTTCCATGGCTAATCTTGGAGGAATTCGAGATGTCCAAGGCTCGAACAGCTCTCCTCAGGTTTTTTTAAAAATAAATTAATTTTCCCGATAATGACAAGTGATTTTCAGTTCAGAACCAAAAACACGTTGAAGTAGAAAAAACGCTGAAATAAATAATTTATCAAATTATTCTACTAAATGTTGATCCATGTGTCTTGGTTTTATTTTTTTTTAAATAATTGCTTACCGGGATATCCAATATAGATCGAATTCCGGGATAATTGATTTTTCACTCCTTTTAATTTACTTGTAATTGAAGGTGTATTTGAGGATCTGGATTCAATAAAAGAACCTTCTTCTGCCTACTTTTCATTCTTAGGTTTATGAGACTCTAGAGCACCGCTTAGTCGTTGCAGAAGCAGCTCAGAAATTGAGGCTTCCTCTTATATCGAAGGATGGTGAGATCCATGAGGAGGAAATTGAAAAATGGACTGTAATGTCTCGAAGTTCCCTTGATAGTACAAGTACCAGTGTTACCATCAGCTCAACCTCTAACTCCATCAATTATACCAACAGTTCTGCAAACAGCACTGCAAGTGCAGCAAACAATGCCGCTTTTCTTACTAATAATGACTCAACAGAACCTGGAGTTGGTGGCGTTCCTAATCGCTTTCTTGGCATAACACCTGCCTATTTGTGGCAAACTCATCTTCAACAAATGCCATTCATGATGGTATGTTCCCCCCCATGGAATGCAATCTATTATAATGCTTTAAGCACGTTCTCTTCACACATTTCACACACACAAACACACTCACACAGATATATTATCTTTCTGTATTATATCTATTTGATACTGTGCCAGCTCTTGTAGGACATTGCTGAATATCAGATGTCTCTTTCATGTGAGGTTGAGGCTCGCTTGAAAGCTAAATGCATTAAGTTAGCTGATGCTTTTGTTGATGATATCGGTAGGTTCTTGTGAATTGCCTCATCCTCCTCGCATAGTTTCACACTTCTCTTATCATCTACCATAAGCATGTTATCTAATACACAATCTATGACAAGTAGCTGTCTATCTACGAGTCATTGCTTGGGGAGAGGTAGCCCTCTTGATAATGCATAACATGGAGTGTTGCCCTCTAATTCTTGCTTTTAACCATGATGATAATGCAAGTAGAATATAACCTGTTAGTTTGTATTGATGTATGAATTTGCACTGCATTTGGTCTGGGAGATATGTGAGGGCGTAGCAATTTTGTCAAGAAAGCAATGAACTAGGTGCTGTTTTTGGCTCTTGCTCAAGTTTAACGCGGTGGTACTTCAACATAATATTTATAATTTAGCAAAAGCAACCAACTAAGACTAAATTCACTGCATATTATCGTCCAAGCAAGGCTTATATTCATAATAAAAGTTTCTCATCATCATTATATGTGTGTTTTGATTGGTATCCTATCGCATGCACCATTTTAATGGTAGTATCATATTGGTATCATATTAAGTAATAAAACCCAATGCTCTTGTTCAATAAGCAAATGTAGCATACATCTTCCATGTGTATTACAGTCATTTAATTTGACTTAATATTTTACTGATGCAGATTCAATGCCTGTTAATCAAAATTCAACTGCTCGCCTTCCAGAGAGGTTTGGACACTCTCATCGCTAGTTCTTGAATTTTTTACCCTTCAATATGGAATGCAGAAAGTTATGTTATTTCTTGATAATGCAACGTTATGTTATGGAGCAGTCCAGTACGCGGGACCACGAATCTTAATAAAATTGTAAACTATTGCATGTTGCAATGAACTTACTTTTCACATTATCAGGGTCAAGTTGATAATTGAGGAAATTGAAAAGGAAGAAGCAGCCCTGCGAGAGGATCTTTATTCTGCAGATAGAAAATTTGCTGAATATTACAATGTAAGTAGATATGCAATTTTCATGGTTTTTTTTTAAATATTTTTTTCTCTTACTTTTCTTTTTAGTTTTGCTTACTAGCATAATAATTACATGATAATTTCGTCTTGGAAAGGTCTTAGAGCAGATACTTGGCGTCCTTATTAAGCTTGTCAAAGATTTGAAGCTGCAACATCAACATAAATATGTAAGTCTAATTTGAAAAATCAAGACTCTGTTTTGACTGTTGAATTTAAACAATGCTTCAATCAATTTATATACTTTTGCTTAAAGATGTATTTGGTCACTATACTTAGGAGCAGGAACATATTGAACCTTGAACTTTCAAGATGCTCACTACCGACTTCAATTTTTGGGTGGTTTTGGTTCCCCTGTTTGCTTCTATCAGCATCACAACATTTTAGTATTGCTTTTGGTGACCTTAATGATACATGGACCTTTTAGTATTTATTATTGATGACCTGTAATCTTACATGGAAAAAATATCATCTGTGGCCAAGCACCAATTTAATGGGCCCTAGGAGCTGCTACTCCAATGACGTAAGGTCAGCTATATTAAGTTCAATCCAAACTAGTTTAGGGTTGGCTGCATGTGTTCATCTTTAATCAGTTTTGACATGGACAAATATTCCATAAGCTGGTAGAAATGCTGGATTATTCTTCAACATTTCATCATCATTTCTTTGGGTCCTCTTACCCTCCTTTTTCTTAGTACTTTAATTTGATTGCTATCACTGATGCAGCTTTTCTGTCAGAATTGGATATGGCAGAACCATCTTGGATGGCTTTCCCTTAACTTCTCATAAGTTAATCCCAGATAGGCATTAGGCACCAGTACGACCCTTCCTTGAAAGAACCTATTTCTTATTGGCCCTTTCCTATGCTATACAACCATCTGAACATCCTCATTTAATGCACATGTTGCTATTTCACTTTCCAACACTGATTATCAAAGAGTGTAGCTGTCAAATTTATTTTGTAAATTTGACCTTTTGCTTGGATTATTTTACTCACATGACACTTTATTTCCACTTAGAGGATAATTGCTTTCTTTAATTCTATAGGCACATCTTTCTCAATGTTCTCCTCTTTAGGGAAATCCATGGAAATGCTAGCATTTTAGTACCTTTACCCCATGTAGGTTAACAATTTGCTGCATATCTTTAGCACTGCTAAGGTTGTGAAACTAAGTGCTTGAAAAAAAAATGGTGATTTGAAAAAAAAAAATGTATCTCATTTTCATCATATAGAAAAGGAAAAAAAAATCACCTGCTTTCCTCTCACCTCTCTAGTCTAGAAAAACCAGAACTTATGTTTTCGTTTCCTTCCTTTTATTGGTAACAAGACTGACGAAAGCACAAAAAAAAAAGGTTTTTGACCCCACTCTCTTTCCCCAGAGACTCACTTTTGAACTAGTTCAAGGCTCTGCCAGTCTTGCCTCAGACAAAAATTGTTTCCAGCTTGTATAGTGGCACATCGGAACCTGCAGTCACCAATGTCTTCAATGGTGTATTAGTTATTACCATATCAACTTCCAAAATTAACCTCCGCTATTGTTTAGACTTGCAATTGTGGCTCATTTGTTGTTTCGTGGTGCTCACATATGGCAAAAGGTGGTTGAATCACTGGGTTGTTATTATCATATTCAAGCAGGTCCTGGCTGGCTTGTTTTTTTCAACATGCTTGCTTTTAGGATATCTGGAGTGGATCTAATTCTGAAATCTGGCGATAGATTTAAATGTGTGATCATCCTTGAGTTCCTTACCATGGAGGTTCCATTGGCTGGCATGACCAAGAGGATTATTATAGGAGTATTGATCAGCAATTGTTTACTTGCAATTTGATCTGGGTTTCTCCATTTGGATGATAGTCATGAGATTGTGGTTATGAGGTTAATTTTCTGTTTGATTTGGTTTTATTTTCGTAAGAAGAACATGGCCATGGAAATTGTGGGAGAGAGCACACATGCATGCCAACTGATCAAACCAAACATGTATTAAATCAATTATTTTCTCACTGTTTGGTTGTTGGATTCTTTCATTAAATGACTGTATCCGTGTTTCAGAATAACATGAAAAATTGTATCTAAGTAGACTCCCATATGTCTGCTAAGTGTAGCTGGCCATGTATGATGCCACAGCAGCATAAGAACAATTTTCAGTAGGATTAATCCTGAATTTTTATATTAGATTTTCTTGCTGATGGAAGCTAAATGAAGTCTTGGGGTAAGGGAAAAAAGGCTCCAAAAGCAGGTGGATGGGATAAGTTATCTAAAGTTCAGGGTCCAATTTGCTGCCGAAACTATCATTGAATCAATTTGATTTCATTATAATTCATTCGTCTTCCTACTTAGATGCACTTCTAAATCCATTTTCTAACTTTTTTATAGGATGAACTACAGAAGACTTGGTTGTGTAAAAGGTGTGAGACCATGAGTGCAAAACTAAGGTTTGTTATGCTATCTGCTGTTTAGATTGCCATCCCATGAGTGCAAGAGGAGGAAATTAACAGATATGTACATGTCATACATAATACATACCAGAAATCAATGGCTATTTCTTGTTACCTTTTAGCTGTGATGCAATTCTGGGTGATGAAATGTTAACCTTTGAATTTTATAATTATCATCTCAGGGTTCTGGAGCATGTTCTCCTTCTTGAAACTTATACTCAGGAATCAATACCAGCTCTTCATAAAATAAGGTACTTGACAATGACACTCTTTATTGTCTGTGTGTTTTGTGTTTTAGTACTCTTTACTAGTTCATTACTGTTTTTTAATCTATCTTATTTATATTTCAGGAAATATCTTGTCGAGGCCACAGAAGAAGCTTCTATTGCATACAATAAAGCGGTTTGTTTCGTTACATCTCTAACAAAGTTGACCACATATTATCTTGATCATTGCTTGCTCTAAGACTGTCTGACATGAAATTTGTGCACTCCTTTTGTGTTTGTGCATGCTATGTAATCATCCTATGGAGATATCTAAATCACTTCTGTGACTTGTAACTTAAATTCATGTCCAACATGATTCTTATGATGACTTAAGAGATGCTGCGTAAGGATCTGCATTTTCCTAGTAGTGCATGAATTCAGAATGCCATTTCTGACCAAATACTTGGAAATGTTTTGTTCTGTTTCTGTCACCATCGTTTTGTGGGTTATTCCCCCGTTTTATCCTGGTCTTCATTTTGAAGTTGTGGCCAACTTTCTTACCAGGTTACACGCCTGCGTGAATATCAAGGTGTTGATCCTCACTTTGACACAATCGCAAGACAGTACCATGATATTGTAAAGGTAACACCAGTCTGCATACTGCCTTTGTTGTCAAAAATACTTTCATTGATCTCATGTTGGCCTCGTCCTGCAGAAATTGGAAAACATGCAATGGACAATCCATCAAGTTGAAATGGACCTGAAACGGTTACCAGATCATCCAAGAGCTTAAATTGGATTTATTTCTTGACTTTTTAGTACTTTTATAGGCCAAGGACCGAACCAAGTAACAATGTTTGATACCTAGTCTTTTATTCCTTTTCGTTCTTGTCAAATTTGTTTTCCCTGGTCAGTTGCATTACCAGGATGTAGAATAACATGCTCAACAATTAGCTATAAAAAGATAATATTGGTTCACACTTTTCTTGGATAGAGATTTTTGGTTCCCCCCCCTAATAGTTTGTATTTGGATGGAACATATTGCTTGGATATCCAGCTGGGTGGGATTTTCTGTAGTTTGCTGCTTTAATTCGGTGGAGGCGTGTGGTTTGTGGTCAATTTTTTTCTCTCCCTTCCATCTACGGCAATGAATTTTGGGTTTGAGACGACGACGTGTTGTTTGCCACGTCAAACAAAACAACGTGTTCCAAAAGAAAAAGGTTTGTGTAAAATAAAAAGTTGGCAAACATCGATATGTCCAAGTGGCTAGGAAGGGAGGCATGAGAACTATGGAGCCATGTTGGCGCCGGTCCAGATCCTTCCTCCTTTTAACACGAGAATAATTGTAATGCTTTTGCTTTTTTTTTTTCATGAGCTCTTCCTTTTCTGTGATGGTCTAGCAAGATCTTGCCATTCTTGCGATTGTGATTAGGGCAGTGTTCCTTGTTCTAACTCTAAGAAGAGGAAGAAGAAGTTGAAACGGGTAAAGGGAACAATACTCAGGTGGACGGCTGCGAATGCTTCTTCATTAAAGGGGTGGCGCGTGGCAGAGACATCTCTTTAGAGTAAAAAAGGCACAGTAGCATATCAGTTCAGGAGGGGTAAAAATTAACAAGTGGAGACCGCCACCATATTGGAGAAGAATTAGTCATATAACGCAGCAGCCCAGGATCCTTGCCAGCCAGTTACAATCTTTATTTCAAATTTAAACTCTAGGAATTCAGTTAATAAATTGGGAGGATGGATTAGTAGAGGAGATAAGAAATTGCTTTGAAGCAAATCACATTTACCTTACCCGAGGAGGCTCTGCTCTGGATATCTTGTAAAAAACTAGTTTAGGATTATTTACTAAAGGAGGCTCTGCTCTGGAATTTCCTGGTTTCGTTAGTTCTGTATTAAAACAGGGAAATTCCAGACAAGTTGACTTAAACCGGCTGAGGTTCATCTTGAGCAACCACCTCAAGCCCCTGGTTACCGTTGACAGACCTTATGGGAGAGTTTGATAGGGGATTCATGGGCCTTTTCCCTTGATCCTTAGATAACCAGTTCATCCTAGTTGTCATAATCCTTAACTACTGAACAATTTCCTCCAATGTATTTTGTTGGTTCTGTTGATTTTGTTGCTATAAATCTTGTTGTTGTTTCATTCTTGCTACTGCTTCTATTAATTGTGAAACTCTCGTGTCTTCTGTTATTGTTTTGTCCTAAGAACTCCTGCTCTGATATTATTGATAAAGAATCTGGATTTCTTTGGGTATAAACTCAAGAAAAATAGTTAATATATTGATGTGTTTTTATTGAATTGAAATTGGAACTGCGAAATGAGATTGGGAGTTCTTAATTGGGAAGAACAAAATTGAAAAGAGCAAATTAAGTTTCATTCCTGCTACTGCTTCTATTAGTTGTGAAACTCTTGTGTCTTCTGTCATTGTTTTGTCCTAAGAACTCCTGCTCTGATACTATTGGTAAAGAACCTGGATTCTTTTATTTTCTTTGGGTATAAACTCAAGAAAAATAGTTAATATATTGATGTGTTTTTATTGAATTGAAATTGGAACTGCGAAATGAGATTGGGAGTTCTTAATTGGGAAGAACAAAATTGAAAAGAGCAAATTAAATTAACAAATCCTAAACTAAAGGCTAACCAGTTCTTCAACTTCCACAATACACCACCACAACAAGCTATTTATAGATAGCCTGTTTTCAGATGGAAAGAAAGGCTATAACATGGTATCAAGTATAGATATTAAACCCAAATTGTCCCGGCAGGTCGATCCGGGACTCGGTAGTTGGACCGGTCCGAGTTTGTTAAAAAACAGGCCATGCAACGACCCAGCCAAACCCGGTCGACCCATGACCTGGACGAGACCTCTTTTTTTTTTTTTTTAAATGTGGTTTTTCTCCTATACCCTTTTTTTTCATATTTTTTCGGTTGGTTATTTACACTTTTTAAAGTTCACTATATAAATATTAGAAAAATGTTTTATTTTTTCAATATGAGATTTAGAACCCTTTATATATATACTTTATGTTTCCAAGAAAAAAGTTATTTTTTCAATGTGGGATTTGAAACTCTTTAGTATATATACTCTATGTTCACAAGAAAAAAGTTATGTTTTTTCAATGTGGGATAAATTTTTTTTGTTTAAATATTTCAACTTAAAATGATAATATAATATATTTTCAATGTGGGATTTGAAACCTTTTAGTATATATACTCTATGTTCACAAGAAAAAAGTTATGTTTTTTTAATATGAGATTTGAAACCCATTAGTATTTATACTCCTATGTTCCTAAGAAAAAATTATTTTTTCAATATGGGATTTGAAGCAATTTTGTATATATATACTTTATGTTCCCTAGAAAAAAGTTAAGTTTTTTCAATGTGGGATAAAAAACTTTTTGGTTTAAATACTTCAACTTAAAAGGATAACATAATATCTTTTTAATGTGAGATTTGAAATTCTTTAGTATATATACTCTATATTCACAAGAAAAAAGTTATGTTTTTTCAATGTGCGATAAAAAAACTTTTTTTGTTTAAATACTTAAACTTAAAAACATAACATAGTATTTTTTCAATGTGGGATAAATTTTTTTTTAAATATTCTTTTAAACGTCATTATTTACAACATGTACAGTCTATATTCACATGGATTTTTTCTTAATTTTTTCATATGAAATATTAAAACTTTAAATATATATTTTAAAATTTTCCGGGTTGACCAATGAAACCCGGGACCCGACCCTTTGGCTAAGTCAGCTTCTTAGCCAGGTTAACCCCCGGGCCAGGTTTGATAACCATGGTTTCAAGAACTAACAAAAACAAATGTTCTCACAAGTTAGGACTTTTATTAAAGCTCTTCAGATTTGTTTTAGAGTAACATCTTATGATGACCCAATGGAAGGCCTCATTAATATCAAACAGACTTCAACAGTAAAGATCTATAAAACTCAAGAATTCTTTCAAATCGGGTCAGAGAATTGTCTAATTCTCATTGACTCAACTATCTTTTAGAAGGATTAAAGGAGAAGATTAAGATCAGAGTATAATTGTTGAATCCCTAGAACTTAACAGCTGCTTACAGGTTGGCCAGAATACAAGAGGACAACTTGAAAGTTACGAGAAGATCTTGGAAACCTAGCTTTACTAGTTTTTAGGTTCGGGATATAACACAAGCCCAAACCTAAGGTTGAAAACAAATCAGTTGTTCTTATACAAAAGCTCACTCCAGCTCAAATCAAGGGAAATAAGAGATAAAAGAGGCTTTGCTTTAAATGCGATGGTAAGTGGGGGTCGGGGCACAAGTGTGGAGATTTAAAGTTTCATGATAGAGGAAATGAAGGAGAAGGCTGAAAAAAAATCTACTGGTATGATAAGAGATCTTATTGATTTGAGGGACCTAAAGGAGGAAAGCATAAAATAAGTAGGCATATCCCTTCATGCTATCATTAGGAATCCGCATCCTAAAACTATGAGGGTGGAAGTTAAATCAAATGGCTATAATTTTATGGCCTTAATAGACACAAGGAGTACATATAACTTCTTACATCCAAGAGTGTTTAAAAGGGTTGGGCTAAATGTTTCTAGACATAGGCTCATTGGAGTGAACATTACTGATGGTTCAAGGATATAAAGTAAGGGAAGTTGTTCAGATGTTAAATTATTAATTTAGGATGGTCAGTTCATTACATAAGTCTACATTATTCAATTGGGTGTTTGTGATATCATTTTGAGAATCCAATGGCTTAAAAGTCGTGGGCCAATTCTTTAGGACTTCACGAACTTGATAATGGAATTCCAACATTGTGGTAAACAGGTTTAGATTAAAGGTATGAGAGTTGAGGTTGAGGGGTCAAAGATAGACTATTGACCAATATTTTTATAAGAGATGAGAAGGGTAGCACGAGGCTTGTTTTTGCAGGTTCGGGAGACAAGTTCGGTTCAGAGTGAGATTCCAAAACAATTTGAAGACATGTTGCTAAAGTTTGAGGGAGTGTTTCAGGAACTAATGGGGTTTCCATTAAGCAGGTCACATGGCAATTTTACAAGGTTTTTTGGCTTGTTCAATTCTCTTAGCCACTATCACCATGTCAGTGAAGTACTAGGTTGGAGCACCTATTAGATGATCAAAATAAGGGTCTTTAAAAGTATTAGAAATAGATTGATTATTTCTTTCTCAAGTAGATATGGATTAACTTGAACAACCTTTTCTCTCCACTGTTGAGCATACTCTTAAACTTATTTATGACTTCCTTTCTCCAACACTAATAAACTAGATTTGTCTAGAGCCATGCCCATGTTAAATTTACATTTCTTAATGAAAGCATGTAAAAGATCCTTCCAACTCTAGGTTTGCATTTCATTTAGCTTTATATACTAGCTTAATGCAGCCTCACTCAAGCTATCTTAAAAGAAGTGCATTAACAACTTTTCATCATGCATAACTTCTGCCTTTCTGTTGAAATAGAACTTGAGGTGAGTGGTAGGGTAGTGAGTTCCGGTGTACTTTATAAACTCAGGTATATAGAACTTCTTTGGTACAACCATATTTGGGACTAGACACATCTCGACGGTTTGAACAGGATCATACAAATCAATGCCTTCGATAACCCTTACTTTTGCTTTCTAATGCTGCTATCTTATCATGATCAATATCCTTAGAGGATTTGTCTAGTGAGATTCATTAGCGAATGCATCCATAACTATTGGGGTCGATGCAAGTATTGTTTACTACCCAAATGCTATATTACATCGAGGTTCCTAACTCTGTCCACCCATCCTTTCTTTAGGCTGAATTGTTGCCTGAGTCTGGACAAAATTCATAGAAAAATTAGACAGGCCTTCACCGAAGATGTTTTTGAGCCTTTACTTGAGAAAGCTAGTGAGGCAAGCCATATTGACCTTTAGAGAGTCCAAATTTTTTTAGAAGTGGGCATCATGGTGAACGTGTTCTTCATCTTTCATGTTTTTCTATTAAAGTCGGGTGTTGTAAACCCTGTGGATTTGAGCTTTTCAGGGATTTATATTTCAACCAGGATATGCACACATGACATTTAAGACACCAAAGCATGAATGCATGAATGCTTATTGATTAGTACTTAAAAGTGCATTTTTATCAAGGTTTTATATCATCATTTTGCACTTGAAGTATCAATATCTCCTTAACTAGAGCATGTTTTATAATAACATATCTAATAATATAAGATACCTTTAATTTATGGTAAATATTCATCTTAAATGCAGGCCTATCACATAAATCAAAGGATTGATTGATGAATTTAACTACTGAAATTGAGAAGACAAAGAGAGTAGAAAAGAGATGTTGGTTTAGTCCAAACTGGAACACCATTCGATTATTGGATCATAACTGGAGCTGTAGAACTTGGATTTAGGTCTGGTTTATATGTATGGAAAGCTAAGACATAGGCCTAAAACTTTCATGAAGAGTCCAAGATTCAAAAGGACCGTTCTGTCCTGCAGCCTAGACACTATTTAGTATTCAGCCCATATCTTGAGTTCTAGATGTCCAAATGCACCGATTCTTATTTTGTTGGAAAGCTGAGATAATTTCCCAGAACTTTCATAAAGACTATCTGCTCCAATTCTGATGTTAGCAATGATGTTTTCTGCAGACAAGAAGATAAAGATTGTTACCAAGTCAAGAGGTGGCCACCCACTTAATAATTAGTCATCAAATCAATAGTTCTGAATTTTGGCCTATAAAAGGAGGCATTTTCCATGCATTTAGGCATCTTGGTTTTCAGGTCAATATCATTTCCTTACTTGCTTTCTTTCTTTGTAGTTTTAATGTTCTAGTTTTATTTCATGTTATAGTTTCATTAATCTCTTGTTTATGCCTTTCATTTCCTTTACTATACTTGTATAATCATGTTCTCCTTTTGTTTATTTATGTTTCTCTTCTTCATTATGTTTAGCTAAGTTTATTATGTCAAGAGGAAGACATATCACCCTAGTGCACCCTACCCATGGTAAGCTGCATTATTGATTGATTGTTATTCCAAGTCATGTTTCTATTTGTTGGTCTCATCTAAGGTTCATGACAGATCTCTCTTCATGAGGAGGTCTACCTTATCAAGTTAAATCCTAATCGTTCTAGAAAACCTATGGTCTACAAGAGTCTAGGTAAGGGGACTAGTTGTGCAAGGGGAAGACATATCATCCTAGTGTACCCTACCCATGGTAAACTGCATTGTTGATTGATTGTTATTCTAAGTCATGTTTCTATTTGTTGGTCTCATCTAAAGTTCATGACATATCTCCCTTCATGAGGAAGTTTCTACCTTATCAAGTTAAATCCTAATTGTTCTAGGGTCTATATTTTAGCATCACATTTATTTCCTAATTGGTTTCTTTAATATAAGAGGGTAAACTTTACAATATAATTTTATACTCTCAAATAATAAAGTTTACAACTATTCCTAATGTTTATTGCTATTGATTCATTTAATTTAATATTAGAAGTATGCATTATATTGTAAAATTCATACCTCGAATATTAATTAAACCAATTAATTTTTGTGGTATTTTTAAAATTTTAGCCAAATCTTAATGGATAAATAAACTAGTTACGATATTCATTTTGTATCTTTAAAACATGATAAAAATACATTTTTTTGTTTGTTTAGAAAATATACATGAAAAACTTTTAGAAACTAGCCATATGCAATTAAAACACTTGGTTAATTAAAAAAAAATCATCATTTTATCTTTTTTAACACATGCTAAAAAAACATCAAAAAATACAACCACATTGGAAGATTCTAGGATCGCAGGAATAGTGGCGACACATGTGCTCTACGCGCCACTGCCACTACCGGCATGTGGAACCAAGCATCGTTGCTATTGAGAAAAAAATAGGTGGATCGGGATCTGCTCCTTCTTCTCATTCTTCCTGTGCTGGCGATGAGGGCTATCACCACTTGCAAAACCAAGGAAAATCCACAAACAAAAACAATTTCATTTCTTCTCTATAGATATGTATTTGTCATTTTAGAAGGGAAGACTAACTTATGAAGACCAAGGGCTTAGGGCTGATGTCAATATGATTAATGCTGGTGTGTTGTCTTTGGGTTGAAGGAACTATTATTGTAGAGGTTGTGGTGTTGGTTTAGACAATAAAAAGGATTAATGTCGTTTGTTTTATGGAGAAAGAAGAGGGCTATCAGTTTTGGGTCTGAAAATAAAGGAAGGAGGCAGCACTAGTTAGTGGGTATTGTTGGTCTATAATTGGGTTAGAGAGGAAGAGATTACTACTATAAATGTGGTCTTGTTGTTTACTGGTGTTTGGGGGAGGAGAAAAAAACTGCTGGCTTCAACAAAATGAAGGAGAAGAGTTGAAGATGAGTTTTAGCCGTGTGTGGGTTGGTAGTGTAGAAAAGGTGGTCGTTGGTGTTGTTGGATGGGTTGTCACAAAGAAGAGGGAACCGTTAATGATGGAGCTGTCAGGTGGTGCTGTCATGGATCAGAGGCTGGGAACCAAGGGGTCACGGTAGTAGGGGGGATGATGCTCGGTTATTGGAAGGTGAATGATAATTAATTATTTGAGTGTTTTTTTTTTCACCTTCTCTTCACAAGGGATAATGGGTTTGTTTTTTTCAAAAAGGGGGAGAAATATTTTGTGTGCTGGTGGCTATAAGTTTGTGTATGTTGACAATAAAAGTGGCAATTGGCATTGTAAAAAAAGGAACGCGGAATTTGTTTAGGCATTTTTTGACATCTTCTCCCCCCCGCGTGAGAATCTTTCACTATTTATAGGTAAAAACTTTATCTTCTTCCATTTAATTGCTTGGTTCCCAAGCAACCTAAAGATTTGATCCTTTATTTTCTTCCTTTTCACTTTTTATCTCGTTTCCTATTTATGATTTTACTTTTTATTTTTCTTATTTTTTTGAATTTGGCAACATCAACCTTAACTCAACGAGAAGAATTAATCAAAGATTTTGAAATGTGCGTGTTAATAGTTGAAAATGTTGAAAACAAATTTTTTGAATTTTGAATTCTTTTGAAAAAATGATGAAAATGATGCAAATACATTAAGAACATTTTCTTTTATTTTGAAAATATTTAGAAAACAGGGAGTCAAAAATTGAATTATGACAGAGTTTGTGAAGGAATTGTATATGAATGATAACAATCTCTCTAATGTATATCATGCATGTGAGAATTCAGATTTTGGTAAATTTTATAGACTTGATTGATATTTGTTTAAATATAATAGATTATGTGTGCCTATGAGTTCTATATGTGAATTGCTTGTTAGTAAAGCACATGACGGTGGTTTAATTGGACATTTCAGTGTCACAAAGATTTTAGATGTATTCCATGAACAATTGTTTTGGTTTAAAATGAAAAATGATGTACAAACAATTTGTGATAAATGCATTACATCTAGAAAAGCAAAGTCTAAAGTCTTACTGTATGGATTGTATACCCTTTTGCCTGTACCAAAGAAACCTTGGATATGTATTTCCATGGACTTTGTTTTAGATTTACCTAGGTAAAAAAGATGTAAAGACTCTATATTTATAGTTGTTGATAGGTTTTCTAAGATGATGTATTTTATAACATGTCATATAATAAATGATGCAATTAATACAATAAACTTGTTTCTTAGAGAGATAATACGACTTCATTGGGTTCTTAGAAGCATAGTTTCAGACCAAGATGTTAAGTATCTTAGCTACTTTTGGAAGAGTTTATGGAGAAAGTTGGGAACTAAGCTTTTATTTTGACTACATGTCATCCATAAATAGATGGTCAAATAAAAATAGTAAATAAGCTTTAACTATACTTTTACATACTATTATTAAAAAAGAACCTTAAAAGTTAGGAAGATTGTTCACCATTCATTGAGTTTACTTATAATTATATTGCACATTTTGCTACTGATTTTTCACCATTTGAGATTGTTTATGTCTTTAATCCATTAACTATTTTGGCTTTGATTTCTTTACTTATTGATGAAAGGGTTAATTTTGATTATAATAGAAAAACACATATGGAGAAGGCACTCTATGAGAGTGTAAGACAACATATCGAGAAGAAGAATGACCAATATGCATCCAAGGCAAATAAAAGGCATAAACATGTTATTTTCCAACCAGGTTATTAGGTTTGGGTGCATATGCACAAGGTGAGGTTTCAGGCCCATTAAAAATCAAAATTGCATATGTGAGGAGATGGTCATTCCAAGTCCTTGAAAAGATTAATGATAATGTTTACAAAATCGATCGACTAGGTGAGTATGATGTTAATGCTACTTTCAATATTTTTGATCTTTTTTCGTTTGATGTAGTTGATGATTTGAAGTTAGATTCTTTTGAGGAGAGAGTGGATGATACAAACTAGCTTACCAATATAAAGGATTCAATAGAGGTGCTGATTTTGTCTATCACAAGGTCAAGGGTCAATAAGTTAAATGGGGGACTAAATGGGCTTGTTTAGCATATCTGAGCCAAAACTAACTTCAAGGAGGCTACAACATATATGAGGCAGTCTATAATCAACCTAATCCAAGTGCAATAAAAGCCCAATTCTTCAACAACATGGGGCTTAGGGTTGATGTTATGATGTCAACCTTGTTTGAACAATTAATTCTAATATTACAAAGATATTTTGGTAGAATATTTTAGGATTTTTCATATTTTAGAAGGAAACTAATAGACATAAGCTATTACAAAGATTTCTATGCTTATTTAGGGAGATAAAATTAGTTTTGGGCTGATTTTTCATAATGCATAATTTTACGCTAACAAATATAATTTTCAATTCAATCGTTGGATTGAGATGCAATTTTACCAGAGATTTTCAAATGTCTTATTTTATATATGATTATAATCTTAGGTCAATCAAACATCAAGAAGGCTTTGTAATATAATCTTAGGTCAATCAAACATCAAGAAGGCTTTGTAATAAGGTCGACTTATATTAGTTTCTTAATTGATTTAAGATTTTTTTTTCTATTTCATTTATAACTCTTGTATTATTTTTTCTAAATAGTTTTGAATGTTTTTTTTTTAATTGTAAATAGGATTATTTAGCTTGTATTTAGTTTTTGTTTACAGACTTTGATTTCAAAATAATATTGTTAATGTGTGTGTATGATGATACTCACATTCTTTGGTTTTCTAATGAAATGAATTTGACTTATCAAAGAAAAATTGATTTCATGACATCTTCTTTATACTTCTCATTTATGATTCACTAATCATTAGATGGGGTTCATTTCAATAATTTTGGTGTCTTGGTTCAGGTAATCTTTATGTCACATTTCTTATCAAATTTGATTTTTTGCTTTCTAGGATTGTGTTGATCTTGATTGTGGGTTATGTGATCAATATCCACGGGGTTCACATCAAATTCTTTGGTAATTGACTCTAAATAAATTTAAAAAATCCTACTCGAATTTGAATTAATAACTTTAAGACCGCTATCATTTGCGTCCTTTGAAAAATGTATTACTTAGATTCTAGAAATTCAGCTTTAATAGGCCTGATATGTAACCATTATATTTCAATCCAATACAATATTGACTAATGTCTAAGCCATAACCTACATATTCCAATTCAACTCGATGTTGTGTGAACCCAAATCCAAAATCAAATTTGGGAGTAAACAATGCCCTCCTATATGGTATCTTCATATAAAGATGGGATATAAACTTTACCTAGAAGATGAGAGCAATGGATTTCATTTGGAGAAGCAACAAACAATCTAACCAAGTTAGATCACTTTGATAACTCTTCCATAAAGGTGGTGGTATTGTATTTAATTTGGAAAAGAAACAAGCACTCTAACCAAGTCAAAGCAGTTCAATAATTCTTATGTAACACCAATGTAACCCGATCATCACAACAATTAAAGCTGATCTGATTGACAGTTCATTCGTAAACAAATGTAAATCGTTCATCACTCTAATCTAGGATGATTACATTGATAATTCATATATGATACCGATATTACTTGGTAACCATTCCAATTCAATCCAAACTAATAAAATTGATAATTATATGTCATACTAATGTTGCCCACTCCAATAACATAAGATATCACCCCAATACATTGTGGTCCAAGTAGTATTTTGAAACTAAGAAACTAATGTTACCTAGTTTATTAACATCAATTGCCATCCCCATACATTATGGTTTAAGTAGTCTTTAGAAACTAAAACACCCATATGGCATGGTTGTTGGGTTTCCTGAAATATATACACGTAGCGAAAATGATAAATTTAAAAATTTGTTGGGAGTCCCGATGATCATGTTATACAGATCTAGAGTTGTTTATGGTTTATTTGAAGTTTACCTGAAGATCTGAATTTCTTTTTGACTTTGAATATATGCTTCAAAGCTGGGTTGTCTCAAACCTCAAGTTATCCAATTGTCTGGTCTCTAACGGTAATCCACATGAACCATCAATGAGAAATCTCTTAAATCCTTTTAGGATAGAGGGATTGGTATGCCTTAGAGTACTAGCTCTTTTCTTTTATGTTTGGGTGTTTATGTATTGTACTCTTCTCACTTTAAAACTCTATCTACGGGAAATAAGAGGCAGAACTTTCCATTTATAAGAAAACCTAAAACCCTATAAATGGAAACATATCAATTTTCCCTTTATATAATATCATATAATTATTTTAAGCTAATTTTAGAAATTTTTTCTATCAAGTCTCTAAATTTTTCTAGGTTTAGAATTGTAATTCCCTGTATAAATTACACTCTACTCCTCAATTTCAAAAACTTATTTATAATCAAGCCACACTTGATTAATCATCCCATTTTAATTTTTAACCAGTGGTTCTTCTATGTATGACCCATTAGGTTCCCTTATAAGTTGGCCTAAGTACAAATCACAATCCTAAATAAAATAGGATTAAATAAATTAATTTACTATTAATTCAATAATTGATTGATTTATATTTGAAGATTAAGTACAATGTTTAGAAACTTGTCATGATCCCCTAAATATTAGATAAATCATAAGTAGTTTGACTTAACCTTTTAAAGACTAGTTTCTCGGTATAATTATTATCCCTTCATCAACAATCTTTTGATTTAGGCATTCTAGCATGAAGTGTGTCTACTATGTCAAATCATTTTTGTTCTTAACACCATAGTCATTGATTCTTTGAATAAAACTTGAACTCTTTACAAATTTCATTCCACCTTGTGCAAAGATTTACAATTAATACTATTTAAGAACAGATGAAATACTTTTTCTAATTCACCAAGAGTGATGAATCCTCTCTCGATTACTTAAATACCTTCATATGGCTTATGTTATGTCCAATATCTGCTCATCTGTTACCCTTAATAAGGACAATATGTAATAGGATCAAAACATAACACTCTCTATATAAGATAATTTAGTGATATCAAGTCTAAGGATCACTTACAAAATCATCACATGAGCATCTCCATAGACACAAGTGATCTCTCCACTTGGAATTCTCATATAAGTCAATTCAATGAACATATCATCTGACAAGCACCTATATATTAGTTCTAGGTATCCCTCATACCTCAACTTATGAGAATAACTGCTTCTGTTCACAAAGAAAAGAATATAATATGTATCAGTCTCAACAACTCTAATTAATATCTAGTCTTAATAGAGTATTGACCAATAATATTTTAGGAATAACGCTTTAATGCAATATGAACCCTATAATTATATTTTTATCCCAATGACTTTATCTTTACTCTAGATTTATTAATCAAATATTTAATTCATTAACCAAACATTTTATGAATATTAAAAATAAATAAGCCTTAATTAATAAATTAAATATATTTACATAAACAAAGTTAATGTCACGTGCAACCAATTGATTGGCTACAAGGCATATACACTAACAATCTTTCACTTGTATTAAAGCTAATCACTCATATATCAAATACCATATTACTTTACTTGACAATAATGCTTTCACTAAGATATTGGCTTAGTATGAGGGTCTATAAGGTTCTTTTCAGTAGATACTTGCTTTATCTTTATATCTAACTTTTTTTATGATTTTGCAATAAATTGGAATTGTTTGAGTATATTTTAGATCATTAATGAAACTTTAGTTCGTTTGCTTATGCAATAACTCTATTGTTATCACAATATAGGGCTACTGGATCAACAATGCTAGGAAGCACAATTAGTTCATTAATGAATTTCTTGACCAAACATCCTATTTTGTTCCCTCAAACATAAAGGTGTACTTAACTATAGTTGTAGAATCTATTTTGACATCTTATTTGGAACTCTTCCAACTTACAACACCATTATTTAGAGTAAAATATAACAAGATTTGATTTTCTATTTTTAATATCTTATTGAAAACTAGCATCTAAATAACCATGAACTACTAGTTCATCCACTCCATAGACCAAAAAACATTCTTAATTCTTCTAAAGTATTTTAAAATATTTTTAACTATATTTCAGTGACTCTTACTTGGATTAAATTAGTATCTACTCATTATGCTCAAAGCATAAGATACATTTAGTCTTGTACATAGCATCACATATATTATGGATCTTATATCCGTAGTATATGAAATTATTTTCATCCTATCTCTCTCAACTTGTGTTTTACGGCACATATCCTTGGAGAGACATATCATATGCAAAATATGTAAGTATCCTCTTCTGGATTCTTTCATTTTAAACCGTTTCAACATCTTATCTATGTACATGGATTGAGACATCCAAACAACCTTTTAGATATATCTTTATAGATCTTTATTTCCAATATATAGGTTGCTTCTCTCATATATTTCATGGAAAAATTCTTGGACAACCAGATCTTTACTAACTAGAGTAAAGAAATGTCATTTTCTATTTAATAATATGTCATCTATATATAATGTTAGGAAAACAACTTTAGTGCTAGTAACCTTTTATAAATACAAGGCTTATCCATTTTTTTTTAATGAAATCAAACTATTTGATTATTTCATCAAAATGGATATTCCAACTCCTTAAAGCTTGCTTAAGTCCATAAAAGGATTTTTATAGATTGCATACTTTATTGAAAAGTTCTTTAGATTCAAAACTTTCATATGTGTCACATACACTTCTTTTTGAAGATTCCCTATACAGGAATATAGTTTTGACATCCATTTGCCAAATCTTATAATTATGTTATGTAGCTATAGCAAGAAAAATCCTTATGAGTTTTAACATAGTTTTCGGTAAGAAGGTTTCATCAAAGTCAACCTATTTGTCATTGTTTGTAACCTTTGTCAACTAGTCTAGCTTTGTACATTGCTTTTCATGCCAATCTTTCTCTTAAAAACCCATTAACATCCAATATGTTTTATCCCCTCAAGTGGATCAACCAAGGTCTCTACCTGACTAATGTATGTAAAATCCACTTCAAATTTAATGGCCTCAAGTTATTTCTTAAAATCAATAACATATATTGGTTCCAAGTATCTGGTAGGGTCATCAAGTATGAGCAACTAGTCTTTTTTAGCTTTTATGAGAAGTCCATATCTCATTAGTGCATGACATGTCCTATCATATTTGTATAGTTCTTATATTTCTTAAGCTTCAGGTTGAACATCCAATGTTATAGCCTTAGATTTAGGTTTTATTTGTATGTCAGTTTGTGGTTCTTGAATTTCTTCAAGATCTATTTTTCTCCCACTGCTTATTTAAAGAACAAAGTTTTTATTTAGAAAGGTAGCATATTTTGAGACAAACACGTTTTCTCAACAGGATGATATAAATAATATCCAATAGTTTCTTTTGGATATCCTATAAATTTATATTTATCTGACTTAACTCCTACATTTTCAGATACAATACACTTCACATAAGCATCACATCTCAAATCTTTTAAGTATGATAAGATTGATCTCTTACCATTTTATATCTCATATGGAGTCTTATCAATAGATTTTGATGGAACCCTATTTAAAAAGTAAGTAGTAATTTGTAGGGCATAACCCTAAAAGAAAGGTGGAAGGTCTATATAGCTTATTATGGACTGCACCATATCCAATATGCTATAATTCCTCCTTTTAGGAGATGTCCATTATGAGAGAATCCTATTCTCTTTTAAATAATCTTGAAAATTTTGATAAAGTATTCACACTTCGATCTGATCAAATCATATTACTACTCTTTCTAATTTATTTTTTAATTTTAAATTTGATTTTTTAAAACATTTCAAATGATTCAGACTTTCATCAAAATCACATGACCATATCTAAGATACTCATGAATGATGCCATATATGTATCCATCTATGACATAAATCGTTATTAGTCTATATACATCTGTATGTATAAGACCTAATAATTCACATCTTTCACTCTTCGATATAGGGTGTTTTGGTTGTCTTACCCAATAAATAAGATTTACAAGTTTCATATAATTCATAATCAAAAGGATCAAATATCCTTATTTATATAACTTAGTGATTCTTATTTTATTGATATGACCTAGTCTATAATTCCATAAATATTATGGATATTGATTATCTAATTTTTTCTTCTTGCAATTTATATTGAACTTGGACATTTCAAGATCAAGTATATACAAACCATTTGTATAAGTACTAAATCCATAATAAACATCATTATTATAAAAGGAACAATAATTACCCTTAATAATAAATTTAATCCATTAAAAAATGGATACAATGTTTCTATAAAGTGTTAGAATAAAATAAAAATTTTTAAGTTCTAGTATTAGTTTATTTGACAAATTTATTGTGACAAACCTTGCTTCATTATTAACTCATAGGTTCATTTTACCTTTATTCAATCATAAACACACTTGAAGAAAAAAAATTCAATAAGCTTTTTATTATTCATGGTTGTAAGATAATTTTTGTAATTCCTCTTTTAATGGTTGTCCTTCCCACAATGATGGCAAGTTCCCTTATCATTCTTGATGCCATATGTAGGCTTTTATGCTTGGATTGCAAGATCAAGTCAATGCTTAACTCATGGTCCATGACAAAGATCAATTGGCCTACTATCTTAAAATAGCTAATCGTCCTCAACACTTAGGTGTTCATCGAGAAATCCTTTGTCATCTTACTGCATAACAATTCCTTAAAGGTCTCATACCTCTCAGTGCATTAGCCGCGTCAAACAACTTTTGAGATGCATAATTATTATATGGGTATCTATATTCTCATGTTGTGTTTAAAGTTCAAGTGACATGGTGGCTAACATCACACATGTAGCTTGTTCATTGTCATCAATATGACATTGATAATCAGTCTTTTTTTTTGTTATCAACGTCTTTGTTAAGAACATGAGGAATTGTATTTTCAAGAATATATAACATTCTTGTTGGAGAACAATTCTCACATTTTGATATCACTTCAAGAAGTTTGGTTCAATCAATTTATTAGCATTAAATATGCTATATAAGGATATGTTTATTTTTACTCATGGTAATCTATCAACCTATTCATGTAAAGATAACGAGTATTGATTTCATGCATAAATATTTATAACCAAATTTATATAAGGTCTTTAATTATAAGTTTATCTCCCACTATTTTCCTGTAAATTAATAGCCCTCAGAATTAATTCAAGAAATCTTGCTTAGATCTCCTAGTGTGTTAGGATCCCATTTAATTTATGTGACCTTAAATAACTCAACAAATCAAAATAAATTAAATAAGGTAGATTACATAGCTTATCAATCACATATTTATATGACTCCTAGATCAGTTGAGTGATAACTTTTGTCTAAGCATATCATATATGTTTTGCTTAACTACTACCTCTAATCTTATATGATCATAAGTAACTCATTCAAATCATCTAAGTTAATTAATTAGGACCTAATTTTATAGAATTAAACATATTTGATTACCGGTAACCTTGAGTAGCTCAACAAGTTATCCATGAATAAAACTCTGGTTTTATGCATATAAAACTGGAAGGCAACAAATCATATTCTTAACATATACTTAATATATTGATGAGAGATTTGTTATTTTAATTAAGTCTCATTCCATAGCATTAGTGATATATCATATATAAAAATTATATATAAACAGACACCCCAATCATGCCATTTTAATTATATAATTATGAACATATCTAAACTAATTCTCTCGAGCCATCAAAGAAAATTAGGTGGTCAAAACCTAGGTAACTGTTGCAAATCTTCATAAGTCTTTTGCTAGCACTATTGTTGTGGCCTTTTTTGTCATTCTTTCTTTGTCTTGGATTACAAAATAAATTTTCCTATCTAAATTTCTAAATTTTAAAATTACATAAGATTTATATAATTGTATAAGAAATCTTGAGTTACATTCGAGGGGAATTAGATGAGAGAAATATTTTACAACCCAGAAGAAAAATAGAGAAAAGGCAGGACATGCAAAACCTATTTATTTTTACACCCATTCAATCATAAAAACACATTAATATGTATAATAAAATTATTACATGCTTTAATTCTAATTATTTAATTTATCTATAAATTTTAAAATAATATTTCTAACATTTAGAAATATTAAATCAAATCCAATTTGATAATTTCCCATACATAATAAATTTTATTTAATACAAATTTTATTTGAAAAACAATTTTCAAAACTTAATAAGAAAATTAATCATATTAAAATTCTTGTTAACATCCTAAACTATTTTTGGATCAAATGAATTAAATTTTATGTCTTAAAAACTCTTTTTATTTTAGAAAAACTATTTATTTAAAAACAAAAATATTATTTCATTAAAAATTTTAATTAAATCCTAACTTAATTAGGATTTACAAAACATAAAAAAAATCTGAATGAAACATTAATTAAATTCCAATCCTATTAGAAAAATTAATTTCATAATTAATTTAATTTGTATTTCAATTTTAAAATATAAAATCAAAAATATATATAAGGAGGGGCATAATCATAATTCTATCTCAAAAGCAAAAAAGTAATAAGGAATAAATGACAGGGGTAAAGTCATAAATTACACCCCCAAAACCTTTTGTGATTAATTATAAGTGGCAGGGGTATAATAGTAACTATATCTAAAAACTCAAAAAAGGCACCAGGTGTAGATCGTAAATTCTTTGCCTTCTTCATCTTCATGCTACAATAGCCTTGCTGCTGTCGCTGCTGTTGATGCGGGCTACCAATGCCAATTCAATTCCCTTCAAGAAGAGTGGCCGGAAGCCCCCATTAGAGTTTTGTAGTTAGGAAATGCATGTCAAAGATACATTATTATTATTGTTTAAAAAATAAACTTACATTTCCATTGGAGATTATATATCATGAGGTGATTTGTCAAGATTTAGGGAGCCTATAGAGTTTGGCATGAAACAATAAGATTGGTAACTGAGATCCATTCTGCGGTAGTTGAGGGAGCGTGTATGGAGTACCGACTAGTATGGAGTACCAACTATGTGCACGGGTATCGCAATGGTGTAAGTGGCCCCTAGAGGGACTTGGCGAGTATGAAGGCATAATACTCTCCTGGAGGTTATTTTGCCCAAGCTCTTTTGGGAAAATAATTTTGAATTGAAATTAATACTAATAACAATTAAAACATGTAATAAAAAACCCTAATTGTCTAGAGATGACTCTTATACCATTGTTGAGTTTCCTGAAACATATACACGTAGTAGAATTAGTAAATTTAATTTTTTTTAGGAGTTCTAGGAATCTCGTTAGACAAATCTAAAGTTTTTTAGGGTTTATGCAAAGATTACTTGAAGATCTGAACTTCTTTTCGACTTTGAATATATGCTTTATAGCTAGATTATCACAAATCATAAGTCGTCTAATTGTCCTGCCTCTGACGGTAATTCACATGAACCACCAGTGAGAGATATCCTAAACTCTTTTAAGAGAAAGGGATGTTATACCTGAACTCTTTTAGAAGAAAGGGATTGCTATACCTGAATTCTTTTGAGAGATATCCTAAACTCTTTTAGGAGAAATGGATTGCTATACCAAAACTATTTTCCTTTATGTTTAGGTGTTTATGCATTGTACTCTTCTCACTTTAAAGGGATGCTATAACTTTTAGGAGAAAGGGATGCTATACCTTAGAGTTCTAGTTGTTTTCTTTTGTGTTTAGGTATTTATGCATTGTACTCTTCTCACTTTAAAACTCTATCCACAGGAAATAAAACACATAACTTTCTATTTATAAGGAAATCTAAAAATCCTTTTAATGATAAAACATCAATTTGCTCCTTAAATAATATCATATATTTTATTTTAGTCTAAGTTTAGAAATTTATTCAATCAAGTCCCTAGTCGATTTTTCTAAGTCTAGAATTTTAATTCCATGTATAAATTACACTCTACTGCTCAATTCATAAAACTTAGTTATAATCAAGTTATACTTGATTAATCATCTCATTTTAATTTCTGACCAATGATTCTTATGTGTGTGACCCATTAGTTTTACTAATAAGTTGGCCCAAGTATAAATCACAATTTTAAATAAAATAGGATTAAATGAATTAAATAAATAAATTAAATTAACTTATTATCAATTTAACAATTGATTGGTTTATATTTGGAGATCAAGTACAATGTTTAACAACTTGTCATAATCCCTAAAATATTAGGAAAGTAAAAAATGATTTGACTTAACTTTTCAGTAACTAGTTTTTTAATGTAATTATTATCTATTCATAAAAAATGCTTTGCTTTAGATATTATAACATGAAGTGTATCTACTATGTCAAATCATGTTTGCTATTAACACCAAGTCATTGATTTTTTGAATAAGATTTGAAACTCTTTACAAATCTCATTCCATTTTGCGCAATGATTTACGATTAATACTATTTAAGAACAGATGAAATAATTTCTCTAATTCACCAAGGGTGAGGAATCCTCTCTTGATTACTTAAATACCTTTATATAGAATATCTACCCATTTATTACCCTTGATTAGGACAATGTGTAGCAAGATCAAAACATAACACTCCTTATACAAGATAACTTAATGATCTCAAGTCTAAGGATCACTTACACAACTATCACGTGAGCCTTTTCATAGACATATATGATATCTCCATATACAATTCTTATACGAGTCAATTCATTGAGCATGAAATCTGATAAGCACCTACATATTAGTTCTAGGTATCTCTTATACCTCAACTTATGAACAACTACTTCATTTAACAAAAAAAAAAAGAACATAATATGTATCAGTCTCAACATCTCTAATTAATATCCAGTCTTAATAGAGCATTGATCAATAGTATTTTAGGAACATTGCTTTCATGTAATAGAAATTCTATAATTATAACAACTTTATAATTTTTTTCGCAAAACAGTTTTTTTTTCAAAAGACTTTATCTTTACTCTAGATTTGTTAATTAAATATTTGATGAATATTAAAGATAAATAAGTTTTTATTGATAAATTGAATATATTTATATGAACAAAGTAAATGTCACGTGCAACCAACTGATTGATTACAAGGCATAAACACTAACACTGGAATGATTGAATTAATATAAAATTCTTCTTTACTACTTTTTTTCATTGTAAATATTAAAATCCACACCTCTCAGATTTTGGATCATTAATAAAACATGTATGGAAATGAAACCAACAATCGAGTGAGAAAACTCAATTCTATAGAAGGAATTGCTCCAACTTGCTTTCTAAAATTGGATTTCATGCACACTTGTGAGGAGTCATTTGATCTTATTCTATTTGACATGAAAATTTGAACAAGTTGTATATGATTTCTTAGGTTAGGATTGTATTGATAATTCCATGGACTAAAGAACATGGTCTCACTATAATTACCATTCCATCAAACCAAAACTTATTATGAATTATTATGCTAGATTCCCCATTTAATGGCCTCGGCATATTCCTGATGTTCTTCTTTTTAAATCCACAAAATATAAATCCAAGGTTATATTGATATTTTAAATAACTCATATATTTTACAAAATTATCTAATTAATCTTTCAAATATGATAACTCACGATACTTATAAAATGACCTCTAAATTGGACTTTGATAATGCCATCAGGATTTTAAACACCTGAATGGTCTTTGTCTTCATAGATAAATTCTATATGGCATATTTATTGGTGGCAATTAAAATTATGAGATTTTATCAAAGCTTTCAAACATTATTCCATTTCTAGCTTGTCCATCAACTCCATCCATCATCAACTTGGCTATGTGAACTCAAATTGAGGACATTTATCCTAGAAAACTCATGGACAATATGATGTGTAGTTTTGGACATAGGAAATTCAATCATACAACCTTCATTGTCACAATTAGTAAATTGACTAGTGCTAGTATCTCCATCATATAACCAAAACACTAGAAGTTGATAAGTGATGAAGGTATCCACATGTTAGAGTGAACCAAATCACTTTCTAATAAAATTCATAACAAAAAAAATGTTTGGAAATTTTAGATCTCATAAATAAGTCAATAGAAAGAACTCTGATGGTTTCAAAAACTCCTCTAGAAAAATCTGACATAATGACATTTGAAAGAAACATATCTTATTTTTTTTATACCTTGGTAATTATAGAATAAAGTAAATTATTGAGAGCTACCACATTATCAACCAAAACTCTCAGAATGGGGAATCCTACCAAAGTGAACTTCAATATGGAGGTTTTATATGTTGAAACATTATTGGGGTCAACCTACTAAAGGCCAACACAACTCCATCTTATTGCATTTTGAAGTCACAAGTACCTCATCAATAGATAAAATCACTATTTTCTCCTCTTTTTCATTTTTATCATCTTTAACTAAAAATAAAGGTTGGCTAGATTTTGTCTTAAAGGAATATAGAATTAAAAAGACCATAATGATTATGTATGTTCTTATCTAGGATTGAGAGTCACTCATATCAACTTTTTTCTTAGATGGATTGTTATTCTCTTTACTTTCTTCTTAATCCATGACTCTGATAAACTCCTCCACAAGTTTAGGAAAATAAAAAATTAATTTGGACTTTACTTATTTAGTTTTTTCTTTAAACTAAAAATCAAAAGGACCATGTTTGGTTTCATTTATCTAATAATAGGATGAGACTACTACTCTCTTTCTCTAGTCAATACCTAAATTATATGATAGTTTTATTTCTCTTATGGCTCAACCTTCTTCTACATTCTATCATTTTGATCATTTTTATATTTGAATCTGATAAGTCTTATAATGGTATCTGGTGACTTGATATGGAAAGCTAAAAGGATTGATAACTGATGATATTTGGTAAGTCAGGTGACTGATAGTTATGGTAGTAGCAGGTAGTATCTGGTAAATCAAGTGACTGATAGCTAGTACTTGTAAGAGGTTCATTTTTAATGGACATGAGAACTCTCCGATCGTAAAGTCAGTAACTTTGTAGAGAGAGAAACCATAATAATATTTTAAAGAGATAGACTCTAAGAATATATATGCTAAAAATATTGAGAATGAAGAGATTGTAAACCTTTGACTTGAAGGATTCATGGTGTATTTATAACACATGAATTTAATCCTTTTTGTGGAGAGGAGGAGCTGAAGTGTAATTTCACCCTTGTGATATTTTGAGTTGTATTCTACTCAAAATAATACATATTAGATCAATATAAAATAATGAGGGACTCATGTGGGGTCCGGGAAAAATTTCCTAGCAAGTGTTGGGCTCGGGCAAGGTGCTCAAGCCCATTAGAGGTAAAAGTGGGTTCAACGCATTGTTTGGACCCAAACATATTGGGCTCGGGCATAACAACCCGAGCCCACAAAAGTGCTGGGGTATATGTCCAACACCCTTGGTGGTGGGCAGCACGCCTAGTGCATTGCATGGGCATACATGTGCTGGGCGAACGCCTAGTGCACTGTATGACACCCATGCAGGGTGCATAGGCTAGGGCTACTTGCCCAAGCCTATGTTCCTGGTACGTGGGACCGGGCTCTTTACCCGAGCCCATGTTCTTTAGGTGATTTTTCAGGTTTTTCTTTTTTTAGAGGGTTTATTTGGGTCTATCTTGAGGGATTTTTTTGAGTCCATTTTATTTAAATTCATCAGTAACCCCCTAAGTCGACCTTACTCTTAATTGGATCCATTTTGGGGGATCCATATAGGTGTTGAAAATCATTGATCATATAAGGTTTCATAAGGAGCCATCCGCACACTAGCTTGATAACTGTTATTGTAGGTAAACTCTACAAAGTGACAAATGGTCCTCCCAATTTCCTCAAACCCTAATACACATGTTTTTAACAAATCCTCTAAGGTCTTAATTTTTCTCTTAGATTGCCCATCTATTTGAGGGTGAAAAGCAATGCTTAAATTTAATCTTATTCCTAAGGTATGTTGTATACTTGGCTATAATCAAGAAGTGAACCTGAGGTTGTGATATGAAACAATTAACACTAGTATCCCATGCAATCTTACCACATCGTTCACATATATTTTAACTAATTTATTGATTGAGTTTGTTATCTTTATAGGTAAAAAAAACCATACCTAGTCAATCTGTCGACTATAATCCAACAATATCACTGTCTTTTTTTCCTAAGCAAACCTGATACAAAATCCATAGTAATGTTACACTTTTAGTTGCTAAAAAATACCATAGCTAGCCACATATTTAGTTATCTTGTTTTTTGTATTTTACCATCAGTAAAACTCTTTTAAGTCACAGTACATCTTAGTGCTACTATAGTGTACAACAAACCTCAACCCATGGGCTTCTTATAACACTTCTTCTTTCAATGCCTTGTTTTCATGTAGATATATTTGCCTTTTAATTACTATCATTTCATCTTCTAAAATCTAGAAAGGAGTTTTAATCCCTAACTTCAATTTGTCTTTTATTTTACCAACTTCAACATCTTTTTGTTAAGCTTTTAACACTTTATCCTAGAGTATCGACCTTACTCTTAATTGACCTATTAAAGAGTGCTCAGGCGCTATTTCTATATTGGCATTAAATTTTCTCAATTCTAATAATTCTTTTTCATCACAATCATTAAACTCAATAGTCACTGCCTTATTTTTGTGATTAAGGCCATCTGTAATAACATTTGCTTTTCTTGAATGATAGTCTATTACACAATCATAATTTGATTAATTTTACCAATCATCTTTGTCGCATATTCAATTCCTTATGTGTCATTAGATACCTCAGACTATTATGATCTATAAAAATTTAAACTTGAGATCCATATAAATAATGCCTCTATACTTTTAAAGCAAACACCACAACAACTAGTTCTAAGTCATGCATTAGATAATTGACCTCATAAGACTTTAATTGTCTTGAAGCATAAGCAATCACTTACCATGTTGCATTAATACACAACCCAGACCTTTCTTTGATGCATCATTATAAAACTATAAATCTTTCGGTTCCCAAATGAAGTGTTAACATTGGAGTAATTGTAAGCCTCTTTTTCAACACCTAGAAGCTCTCTTCACCTCTTTAGGCCATTTTCATTTTGTCTCCTTCCGAGTTAATCAAGTCATTGTAATTGCTATATTGAAGAATCATTTAATGAATCTCTTGTAATATCCAGCTAACCCAAGAAAACTATGAATTGCAGTTACATTCATAGGTCTTTCCCACATTGATACTGCCTCAACTTTCCTATGATCCACCAATATCCCTTCGAAAGATATGACATGCCCTATAAAAACCACTTTTTTCAACCAAAGTTCACACTTACTTAATTTAGCATACAACCAATGCTCCTTCAAAATCCGTAATACTTGTCTCAAATGCTATTCATGCTCCAACTATAAGCTAGAGTAAACCAAAATATCATTAATAAACACCACCACGAACTTATCCAAATATGGTTGGAAAACCCAATTTATCAAATCCATAAACACTGTATGATCATTTGTTAATCCATATGGCATCACTAAGAATGCAGTCTTTGGCATATCCTGTTCCTTCATGTTCCTTAACCCTCAACTGATAGTACATTGATCGCAGGTCTATCTTCATACCATTCCTAGAATAACATCAAAATCATGTAACTCGAAGGGTATTAGATATACTCTCATCTCATACTCCTTTATATCTATTCAGATTCCTTGAAACACATAATTAATATTTATATTTGTGCCTAAAGTAGTACTTCTAGTAAACCCTTTTTTTGCCCTACATTGATTTTTCCCTAGTTTACCCACAAGTTTATTTGTAACAAAGGAGTGTGTAGCCCCATAATCAAATAACACATACAATAATAGCCTTTTTATGTACCTACCACTATATTAGGAGTAGCCTTAGCCTTTTTCTGTATCATACGTAGTACCATGCCCTAAGTCCTGATGCCCTGGGCCCTATCATTATGAGCTCAAGGTTGGCCCCTACAACCCCTGATCCCTTACTGCCTATAGTGACCAATTGTTGCTGGCTCTAAGTCTATTGTTATTGTTGGCTCTAAATAAACTCATTCCTCCGAGGGTAGTTCCTTGAAAAATATCCCTAACACCTACAATAATAGCACATTTAGCCTAAGTATGGGCAGTCTTTCCATCTATGCTCTCCTCTACAAATATAGCACAATTATGGTGATGCAGAACAATACCCTGAATACTCTTGCCCATACTAGGCATATTACAGATAGATGATCGTCTTCTGCTATAAAGCTCCTCTGATGAAGCTACCTCTTGGGTTTGAGTACCCTCCAATCGACCCTATATTAGCACACTGAGAAGATCTAGTTGTTGCTCATCCCATTTCTAAACTACCAAATGCCCTTTGCCCTTTTTTAGAATAAGAGGTCTGCCTGAAGAATAATCCATATCCTTTTGTTTGCCAAACCCAGACTGGCCCTGCTGGCCCTCTTTTATACATACCTTTAGGGCTTTTACCGCCTTGATGCGCTCTATGGCTGTGTCAAACTTAAATATAATTAGCCTTTGCCTCAATTCCTACCACAATCCATCTCATAATCTCTCAATCCTGTACTGTTCAGTAGGAACATAATACGAAGCAAACATGGAGAGGTTATAGAACCTTCTCTCATAGTTAAGTACTAATAATCTCCCTGTACCAAGACTAGAAATTCCTTCTCTTTCACCTTATACTAATATGATAAATAAAATTGATTTTCAAATTGTACTGTAAAATTAGTCCATATCCATATTCTTACAGGTCCCATCAATCATACTGTATCCCACCAATATTATACTCTATCTAATAGTAAGTGAGTAGCATAGTTCACTCGTATATCCTCTGTTACGTGAATATGATCTATAATATTCTCAACTGTACGAAGCCACCTACCCATAATCTCAGCATATAGCTCCCCCGAATAGGGTTCGCACCTCAACTCTCATATACTCTTTACAATCCGTACCAATGTGATTACATTATCTGTAGATGTCGTAACTACTAGTGATGTTCACACTGCCAGGGATATTTGAACTGTCAGGGTTGGTGTACGAGGCATTGCCTTCATCACTACACTCACTATCTGGGCTATGAATGCATGGTTAGTGTGCACTGTAGGTATTTTGTAGGTGCTACTATTGCTGGTAAGGGGTACCACTCGCTGTCTCTGCTAGCCTGGCCCCTCAAATTTGTGACACTCTAGCCTATCTCGAGATAACATCATCTTAGAGTCAAGAAACTTCCCCAATCTTAACTGATGAGATATCAGTGGCATACAAGAGGTAGTATCCTTGAGAGCATCCTCCTTTTGCCTCTCCTCAAGATCTGTATGCTGAATATGTCTTCGTGTTGGAGGGGGTTTGTCAAAGTACCTTTCCTTGTAAAAACCATCCCGATACAATTTAATAATCATCAAATTTCATTCCAACTGTATTTAACTCCAATTTTTATCGTACAAAATATTCCATGTATACATATTGTATTATTATTGAAGGCACAAGAATTGTTTTTAATCTATTCATATTAAAATTTTAGCAGAGTTTTCTCTAATTTTTCAATAACCTATAAATACAAATTTCAACATTTTCCCATCATCTAGGACTTCCTTATTTATATTAAACCCAACACGAAAATAAATTTCCTTTTCTTCTTCTTCTTCTTCTTCAATGTTACTTAAATGAATCAATTATTATATTATTGAAGAAATATTACAAATAATTTGATCAGACTAGTAATCTAATGACGACATGATTCAAGACATATTTTTTTTGAAAGCAAAATAAATCTAAAATAAAAGTCCATATAATTACAGTAATGTGTTTTCAAAATAAGCTAATTTAGATACATCGTTCATACTTAATTTAGATTCAAATATTTTTTCTTTGATACAAAATTACATTACATAGCAAAATATGCATTTGATTACCAAAAAACAAAAACTACAAGTACAAGATCTACTATTCGGCATGACACTGCAAGTTACCTAAAAATTTACACAAGTAGTAATAATAAATATTCATTATGTATAAATTGATTGTATTGGTTGTTATATAAATTTTCAGGTACCTTGTTATATTCCCATCTAATACAACCTGTATAGTTTAAGGGCATACAAATGTCCTCTTTAACCCAAATTGGGCATTCATTCCATTACTACATTAATGAATATCTCTATTTGCCCACTAATAAGAGCATTAATTCTATTAACCTAGGAACTAGTTTCTCTAATTACCTATTAATCAGGACACTATCCCATTAACCAAATAACTATTATAACAATTTACCCATTATCTAAGGAACTATTCCCATTAACTAGGAGGGTAACTAGTTTATTCAATTGCCCATTAACTAGAACTCTAAACTCATTACCAGGGTAACTAGTTTCGCCAACAACTTAATATTTATCAATGACCTTCTGATACATTTAAGAAATATTACATTCACAGTTAAATAATACTTTAGTTTTAAGCTCTCGAACACCTACTTTAGTTTCCAAAATCTAAAATACAAGGCCATATCTTTACTGAAAGGAAGAAAACCCGGTTCTGCCATCAACATATCCAAAACTACTCATTATTGTAACATCTAAAAATCATTTAGCAAAATTTAATCCGAACCTCCCTTAGTTTTAACCTGTATGGATCCCGAGTAAGGGGATCAACATGTATTGGCTAGTATACATTTAGTGTATGTTAGGATCCCGGGTAAGGGGATCACCATGTATTGACTAGCATATATTTAGTGCATGTAAGATTCCGGGTAAGGGGATCACTTTGCATCAACCCCTACGGGATGATGATGATACCAGTGAAATTGGTATCGGTAATGTGTTAAGCGAAAATGATTCTGGTTGATCTTATGAAATGTTGAATGGAGGTTGATAATAGAAGAGAAAATGATTTTTAGTAATTGAAGGAGAGAGTTTCCAACAAAAACCAGAATGGAGAAGTGAATAAAATATGAATGCATGTTTGTCTTTTTAAATTGTTGGATATTTGTGTTGCTATATTATTGTGATTTTCATGTTTCAATAATATGTATTTTGTTCCAGGACCATAGCATGCACGACAGGAGTAGATCCTAACTTATGTTTATTTTTTGTAGTCTAGGTTCTAGGGAGTATACTCTTATATTTTGTAATATTACAACTTTTATATAACTTAATTTATATAATTGATGTTTAAACTTGAATATATGAACTTAATTCTGAAGTTCATATAATCATGTTTTATGTATGCGTGTTTATCTCATTTATTCCCCTATAATGATATTTGTTGTTCAATGTATGTTATATATGATGTGGTTGTGATGATGATGATGATGATGATGTTTGTGGGATTGAGACCCGGATGATTGGGTTGTGATTGAGTTATGAGATGTAAGATATTAGAAGTGTAAACAGGGTATATGTCGATAACTTGGGACCTTTCAGTATAGAGGAGACTCTGCCAAAATTTCGGTAGGCTTTTATATGAGAATTGAAAAAAAGAAAAAATTACCCGTATTTTTACGTACTAAATTGTAGGAAAGTAACTATAAACATATATGAAAGTGTGGGGCATTATAGTTGGTATCAAAGCTACTAGATAAGGTTCAGTGGGTTTATGAAATGCAAAGGATGCAGGAGGTAACACAAATAAAAATTGTTGTATTGATAAGTGTTATATAATGGTAATAAAGCTTTTTAGATTTTGTGGGAGATTAAATTGCCTATATACTTTAGACAAATCAGGATAAACATATCAATGACTATACGGTTCTTGATCCCTTAACTCATAAAGAGCTAGGGATGAAACCTTATGATTTAGATGGATTATAAGGAGAACTTTAAGGAGATGAATGAATCAACAAAGGTTGGACCCATTTTGAATGTTGAACGGTTATATGACCAACACCATGATGACACATATGATTTTATATTGGTAAAATATTGAACATAATTTCCAGTAACAAATTAGAAGAGCCCATTAGAGAGTGAAGAAAAAAGGGAGGAGAAAGCACATGATCTTTTGAATTTATAGAAATTAGCTGGGAAATGTAGAAATGTATGGAAGCTGACTATCTATAGTATGGAGAATTATGGAAGTCGTGTTTTGAAAAGGTTTAAAATGTGTGTAGACTCAATATAAATGTGTAGAAAGGTGATAAGAAAATGTAAGGGATTATGTATGATTTTCTTAAATGGAAAATCTGGTTAAATAGGAAATAAAAGGAGGAAATGGTGAAATGGGGTTTTGTACATGATTGCAATGAAATGCTCGTTTTGTACTTGTTTTGAATATTTTATTACTAAAAAATGATGATAGTCGAACCATTTTCAGCAAAATATCACATGAAGTACTATACCAAATAATATTCCTACCGACAATGTTTGGGATAAATGAAAGTTGTGCATAGAAATGGATGTTGCGTATGTAGCACAAGATGATACACATCCTATGATATGATCAATGAGGATGATGGAGTACACCTGGCACGTAATGAGAATGGTTTAAGATTATTCATACAAATGAAACTAAGAAAATCATAGTACAATGAAAGTGAAAGGAGCGTAGACGAATTTAAAATTTATATAAGTTTGAAGAACCAAGGGTGGTGAACATAGTTTAAAATCTTAGGAATAAGAACTAAAGTGAAGGCCCTAAAACGGGAGACAAAGTTGTTGTTTTGATAAATAAGTTACGGACAAACAAAGGTCATGCTAGATGACTTAATGATGCATGATTAAAGGTTATAACAACGCCATGATGGTGTAAGAATGGTGGCTGAATTTTGCTAATATAATTGTATGCAGAAGGTAATAGTTTTAATGGTGGGATTCCACATAAAAGGTTACTGCTAGGCAACACATAATGGAACAATTTAAACTAGTTCTTTACGGTGTAAAGGTTGGAAAAAAAAAA
>Ga0325405_1000402_pt1 | contig 41715 bp, 23 predicted proteins | sample PopdelMetagenome_21_FD_205663 | JGI IMG/M metagenome (GOLD analysis project Ga0325405, IMG submission 205663) | Populus deltoides microbial communities from Bellville, Georgia, United States - Xylem-Control-R2 | ecosystem: Host-associated > Plants > Phyllosphere > Stem > Wood/Secondary xylem... | reverse complement strand
TCCATGTTCGGAACATGGGATCATTCTTTTCTGGTATGATGATATCCCCTGTGAGGTAGTCATCTCTGCCCTTTCCACAAATAAACATCATGACTGATGATGACCATTGAAGATAATTATATCCATTAAGTTTGTGTCCTGTGATTTGGTGTGATGTGCCTTCAGTGCCTCCTGAAAGGCTACCATGAGAGGTTGTTCCTGGCTGTGAGGTCACCTCAGAGAGAGAGCTTTGTCCTTCTGCTGCCATGCCTTAGAGAAGCAGATTAGGGTTCAAGAGTAGGCTCTGATACCATGAAGAATTTTGAGAGAAGTCTTTCTCTTTCTTTATCTTACTAGCAGTATGTTTGTACAATAAATAGGGAAGAGAAGCTAACCTACTAACCCTCAAAACAAGAAATAAATACTAGATAGGAAAGTGTCCTACACTAAACTAGAAAGCAATAATCTAGAGAATCTGGATAGTTAATACCAGATTCTCTTTCCTAAACCATATATACTAAGATTTCTCTAAGATCCTAACTGATTTTGAGACTGATTTCCACAGTTTTAATATGAAATTGAAAACTGTTCAGTTTCATGTTCTTTGGCAGGGTTTAATTTTCCATCTGAAATGTAATAACAATTTCTTCAAATCTGTCGATTGATCCATAATTTGATGGTTGATGGAGCTTTTCTTTCCATAACTGCAGGTATTATAATGATCTACACATCTTTGACTTGGATCAATTCAAGGTGAATATATTTGGCTCCTCATTTGCTGGACACCTATTGTATCTAAAAAATAATTAAAAAAATTGTTCATATCATGCTTTTGATTTTTTTGTTTATATTCTTTCGTTTTTATGCTAAAAGTAATGTGTATTGGTATTGGTGCATTGTAGTGGCAAGAAATAAAACCAAAGCTTGGAGCCATGTGGCCAAGTGCACGGAGTGGTTTCCAGTTTTTTGTTTATCAAGATGAGGTAATTCCAAATGCTACCGGGACATACTTTTCATCATATTTAATTTGCTTTCAAGGTGATATTTATCTTAGAAGACAAGCATAATGTGAAATGTCTTGAGCTTTACATAAAATGAAAATATTGAAAAAGTTTCTTGATTTATTATATAAATGAAGAAATTTGGAAGAAAATATGCTTTGTGTGAATTTGGTGGGATAAAGATGCAATAGTTGGTTGTATTGAGTAGCACCTACTGGCATTTGAGAAAAAAATGAAGTACAGTGCATAATTCTGAAACTAATGTTGAGAAAATATGCAGAAAGAAAAAAAATTTAAATTGCAGAATGAAGACAATTAATGTATGTAAGTCCTAAGAAAGTAAATTAAAGATGTTTGCTACCTCATTTTCATGAGTAGGATTTTAAATACAAGTTGAGATGAGTATAAAGATCAATGCCAGGTTCTTTTAGTATAGATTTTTTCCCATCCACCCCATTCCAAATCTATAATTGCTGGAAATGATTAAAAATTTCTCATATAGTTTCTTTGTTTAACTATTGTTAATTGGTTCTTGATCTGTTGATACTTATAATGTGTTTTGCTAGCACTGAAGACTGATAGCCTTGAAAACAAGAATCTATTGACTGCTTGATTTCATATATCCTTGTTATGTTATCATGGATTTTCTATTAACACATCATGCACAATGTGTTATATTGGGTGCTTTTTCCTTGATATTTGTCCATGTATGAATTTGGGGCTATTGTTACTTTCCCAGTTACAAGGTTGAGGGGTAGAGCTGAATACATTTTGCTGAATACCTTTTCATTGCAGGTTTTTTTATATGGTGGTTATTCCAAAGAAGTTTCATCTGATAAGAGCATCTCAGAGAAAGGAATTGTTCATTCAGATATGTGGTCCCTTGATCCTAGGACCTGGGAATGGAACAAGGTTGATTTTTTTTTCCTTTTCCTTTTCTCCAATAGATCAAAGTTTCCCTTTATGGTGAATGTATATTGTTGTCCTTTTATACTTTTTTTTTCCTGGTGATAGGTAAAGAAAAGTGGGATGCCTCCTGGTCCTCGTGCTGGATTTTCCATGTGTGTTCATAAAAAGCGTGCAATGTTATTCGGAGGTGTAGTGGATATGGAAATGGAAGGTAAATTTCTTTCTTTGTGCATGTGCTTGCAAGTAAGCTACTATTTGAATTGGCACTCCTACCTTTTTATCAAGCTCAGTTTGGTCTATCTTCTTCCTTGACTTTCCATTGTTTATTTTTCTGAAATTCTTCACCATCTTTGAATCATCTGTGCAACGTTTGTCTACAATTAGAGTAACTCTAAATCCAAACTTTTATGTTTTTCCATGATTTTTTTGTCATAGACACGGTCCAACCTCCAAACATGTTGTGAATGTTTTTGGGCAGCAAAAATGCATGTATCCTGGAAAACAAATACTATCTTTTCTGTCATTAATTTGACACCTTTTTCTGGAATGTTCTTTCTTTGCCATTCTCATTCCCTTTTGTGAAGCTGAGTTAACTAAGCAGGGTGATGACCTCCCCCCCTATTTATGCTTGAAGAGAGGCAGGGGCCATCTAGCAGTCTACCTAGATACAAGCTATTGATATGCTGTTTAAGTAAATGTCATTCGATATTTCTTGCTTAATTGAAACAAGCACTTACAATGAAATGAATGAAATCTGCTTGTTCAGCATCTGCAGTTATCCTGTTTTAAAACATTTAGATTTCAATCTATACTCGCTAGCCCCTCTTCATACTTTTGCTTTTCCCATGTTAGTCATTGTTTTCTTGTAATATATATATTTTTTTATCATTGCAGGTGATGTAATGATGAGCTTATTCTTGAATGAACTTTATGGCTTCCAATTAGACAACCGTCGCTGGTAATCTCCATCTTAAGTTATTTTCAATTGGTTGTATTAGTTGTTTGCAATGCCCTTTTGGACATATGCACTTGAAATTTTTTGCAGGATATATCTTGCTTATTTGCTAAGAACTCAGTCACCACAATGCACAGGCTTAATCAGAATAACAAATTATGTGCTCACAGCATAATATCATAATAACGTGGAGGGTTGCAAGATCCATCCCCCCACCTCTTGCCATGAGACTCTCCTCCCTACTCTGTATATATGTATATTTGATTATTCTGAAATAAAATTAGGAAACAAAATTAGCTTGTGTGGCATATGGAAACAAATACATCATGTAGTGCAGTGTATTTTCTTATAATCAGATGCTGCATTTGCATATAGGTATCCATTGGAGCTGCGGAAGGAGAAGTCTACAAAAGATAGGGTACGTTCACACTCATAACTGTAAATGATGCTGTTGACAACATAACTGCATATAAAATCATTATGTTCATGCTTGTTCTCAAATAACTGTTGGTGATATTATTTTTGTTGTCATAAATGAATAAGATTAATCAAGGATTTGCAGTAGGATCGTGAAATTAATGAAAGCTTTATTTGATATCTTAGAGGGAATTTGTTTGGTGGCTTGGATCAGGCTTAGTGATTAAATAGCCCTTTTTTGACCTTTACATAGGATGCTCAAATCTTGACACTTGTCCTTTTCTCTGCAATCACAAACCAATGCCACTTGTCACTTAATTGTTGGACAACCACCAATCTTCCTTATTGATGGCTAAATCCTTTCCGCTACAAATAATCCCTTGCTTCTCTATGATGGGCTTTTGGCTCATTCCAGTCTTTTTCTCGCTATACTTTTCTTACAGCCCCCCGAACTCTCAAGCCATCCACAACATCAATAATACACTTAGCTAGCAGTCACTATTGCTCTGGGCATTGTGCTCACCTAGTAATTCACAATACTCTGATTTGCAACAAGTATATCCTCAACTGCCAAAATTTTTGAACTCTTCAGGTATTGGTTGTTCCCTGTCCTTCAACTCTAATTTCCAAAATATTTGTTAGCTAATATCACAACTATTGCTCTGGGCATTGTACTCACCAACTAATTCACAATACTCTGATTCGCCACAAGTATATCCTCAACTGCCAAAATGTTTGAACTCTTCAAGTATTGGCTGTTCGCTGTCCTTCAACTCTAATCCAAAATACTTGTCAGCTAATATCACACTGCAAAAATCCATGCATCTATTCAATTTTTGCTGCTTCCTATTTGCTGAAGTGATCCTCCTTATTTCTGCTTATTATAATCATGTTTTTATGTTACCTGTGAATTAATAGCTTATAATTTGTTAATTTTAGATGACTTATGTTGTAATCTGCTTTGCATTGGTTCTTTGCAGTCAAAAAAGAGTTCCGAACAAAGGACTACTAGTTTTGATAATAAGAAATATTCAAATGATATAGGGGAGGAGCCTACCCCAAATGATCCAGATGAGAACATAGAGTACCATGAAGAAGCAGAAAATATAGAAAGCAGCATTGATGAAATATCTCACAATTTGACCAGAAAAATTACCGTAATTGATGGCAGTTTGTCGGCTGCCAAATTAGATGGGAAACCTGGAACATCTGAAGCTAAACAAATTCTGCAAAATTCTGTTTTATCAGAGGTTTGTCATGGATAGAGTTGGTCCACTTATGCACCTATTCATGTCCAATTGTTGATTTATTAATCTAGTTTGAACTTTTAGACAGTGAAGCCATGTGGACGTATAAATTCTTGTATGGTTGTGGGGAGAGATATGTTGTACATATATGGTGGCATGATGGAGATTAGAGACCAGGAAATTACACTCGATGATTTGTATTCTCTCAATCTCAGCAAACTTGATGAGTGGAAGTGCATTATACCGGTTTGTGAAATTTCTTCCCCTAGTTCAATTTGTTCAGACTTCAGATGATATCCTTTTGCTTTCTGGAATTCAGTGTTTCATGCCATTTGCATGCTGGATTAGTTATTGATCCTTGTAGTGAGCACCTCACCTTGGTTGAATTTGGCTCTACTAAGCTATTGTTTCTTTTTACAGGCATCTGAATCAGAATGGGTTGAAGCATCAGAGGATGAAGATGATGAAGAAGATGAAGATGCAAGTGATGGCGAGGGTGGGAGCGATAGCAATGATGAGACTGATGATGGCGAGGATGATGATGATGATGATAATGATGTAGAGGTACTTGGCTTTCTCATGCAGAAAAATCAAATGAGCAACTGCTCTTCCTTCCATCCTTCTTCACCTCGTTTTATGAATGACAGGAGGATTGAATTCTAACTTTGTTCAACCTGTGCATTTTTTTGTCCTATTTTGTCTCTATACTCCCTATTGCCTCTCCTCTGTTCGCTTCCATCCAACTTTTAGAAGACGCTGATTTAATGATGAATTTGACATTAGACATAAACTGCAAACTATCCTAAAATTACACTTCATCTTCGAATTTAAGTTAATCTCTTCCCCCTTTTTTTTCCCTGTATGCTGTTAGCTATATCTAAAGAGATACAAAATCTATTGCAATCTAATTTGTTTTCATTAAAAAATTTGGTTCTATGTATCGTGCTTGTGTGTATGCAGGTGTTTGCCTTTGTTTGAGACATCCATGCAATAACATGTAAATGTGTGCATATGCATGTGTGTGTGTGTTGTGCAAGTGAAGAAGAGAGCTGAAGATATTTGCTATGAAAATATCCTTTTGAATTTAATTTTATGTTGTTGCTCACTCGTTCAACTCTCCTTCGCTTTTTTTTTTGACAATTTAGGCTAGAAATAATGGTTCTGGATCACTTCAAGTGGGAGATGCTGTTGCTATAATAAAAGGTGAAAAGAAAAATCTACGGAGGAAGGAGAAACGGGCCAGGATAGAGCAGATCAGAGCCAATCTTGGTCTTTCAGATGCACAAAGAACACCAACGGTACTTGCTGGTTTTTTTTTTTTGTCCGCTTCTTTTTTTTATTTAACAACTGTCATTTGTTTTTGAAGCCTGGAGAATCTTTGAAGGATTTCTATAAACGTACAAACCTTTACTGGCAAATGGCAGCACATGAACATACCCAACACACTGGAAAGGTCTGTTCCCTTATCTTATAAATTTCTAGCCAGTTTAGGTGGATTTTTGTTGATGTTGGATTTGCTGGTTCTTCTACCCATCAAAGACTTGTTCTGTGATTCGATAATCCATAGTTGGCTTGCTTGGCTCTTTAAAGACAAGTACCAAGTTTCAGTGACCAAACCATACTCTTGTTCACTTGTAAATAATATAGATATAATATTTTATGTTGTCTTTGGTTGGTTAGGATTGGAACAGGGAGGCATATTAGACACTTTGATCCACTTGTTCAAGCAGGTGCCGATTAGTTTTTATTTGTTTCTAGTTCCTGAGAACCATGGAGTGTGAGCATTTAGGTATGCCTCTGGCTCCATGTCTTCTCATAACAAATACCCGGCCTTTCTGTTAAAAGAATGGAATTTGTTAAGATCTCGAACGAAGTGGCTGGAGGGAAAATAGTTTCATTGAAATGAAAAACAAGGATGGAAAAAGACAAATAGTGATCGAGTCCTGCTACCAAAATTAGAAGAGGATCCCTCTCCTGCAAACCATGAACCATGCTTCTTGAGACTCTTCCATGCTCGTACACACTTGCATGTACATATGTGACAACTGGAGGCTCTTAAGTATGTGCAACATAAATTGTCATTTGCGTTGCAGGAGCTTCGCAAGGATGGTTTTGATCTTGCTGAAGCACGATACAAGGAACTTAAACCAGTTCTTGATGAGGTAATCCTTCCACCTTTATATCCCAGGGTTTACATCGGAGTCTGCCAAAAGATATATAGCTCTGTTCACATTTACAGCCTACATGATGTATTTTTCTTTTGTGTGCGCTCAGTTGGCTATATTAGAGGCGGAGCAGAAAGCTGAAGAAGCAGAAGAGGCTGAAACTAGTTCAAGAAAGAGAGGCAAGAAGAAAAATAAATAATATACAGCTTTTCAGTAGATGAATGTCAGCTATAAATTTTTTTTGTAAAATGCTGTCACAGTGATTAAATTGTACTTAAGAATGCATTCATCATTCCTACTTTCACCGCGCTTGTGCTCGAATTCAAACAAACCGACAGTGATAGGTTGAATTTCTCAATCATTTGCATGCAGGATCTGTTGTGTGATGATTAGTGAGTTACCAGTTAGGTGGTGGTTCCTCGATGCCACCGGTAATTTTTTTTTTTAGCATAAAATATATTAAAAAAAACTAAAATTTAAAAGTTTTAAGTTGGTTATAATATCAGATTCAAAAACACTTTGGTGTGGTTGCATCACCAGATGCAAGAGTCTTGGACCTAGCTGGGTTGCAAGATTCAAATGACTTGGATTTGACATTAATAACAACAATAATAATAACAATTGATTTTACTATTCAAATCAAATCAATGTTTTTTTTAGTAATATTTTTTTTAAAAATTTAATAATAATATTAAACTTGTTTGGTTTATGTTTATATAGTTTTTAATCTCTTCAAATAAAATTTATGGTTTTACTTCGATAATAATAATATTTTTTTTAAATTTAATAATAATAATAAACTCACGTGATCCACTTCAAATTAAATTTATGATTATTTTTTAATAGTAATAATATTTTTTTAAAAAAATTAATTAATTAATGATAATAATAATAATAATAATATTTTAATTTTACCATTAAAATCAAATATATGGTTGTTTTTCAATATTTATAATATAAATATTATTATTATTATTATTATTAAAAACAATAATATTTTAAGGCTCATGAGACTCCGATCTAAAAGCCTTAGGTTTGGATGCCAAACCCTAGAGCTTCGGGTCCGGGTCGAATCCAAGAACCTTGGGTCTGGATGTCGGATTTCAGAGCCTTAGATCTGGCTACTCTGCTCGACCCAGGTGTCTAGGATATGATAATCATACCTAATCCCAATGCCAGGTGTCTAACATCTATGTCATGCCCCAACGCCTAGGGCAGGCAGTCTTGCCGAACTGATATTTTGTCTTTAATTATTTTTTTAATACCAAATATATATATAATAAAAAAAGACAATCTCACCCCACTGCTTGTTTAACAAGCTTTTTTAATAAGGACAACCCTGCTTTAATCTACAGTAATTCTACATTCTACGAGAGCTCAAATTTTAGTTATGATTTTTACCGCCACCTGCTTCTGATTTCTTTTAGTTTATTCTCTTGCATGAAAAAAAAAAATCAACTTGAAAGAAGCTGTCATTTTTTCTCCTGTATTCTTGGGGGAGGAGTTTGCGAAACTCAAACCTATCTGGATGCTCTGAGCTGGCCACTTCACAGCAATTCCAGTGTTGTTGTAGATCGGATTCTGCCTTGTCATGTAGCAGAACACCGGCAATGCTTGGAAACCATGAGGAAACTTGAATGGTTTGTCTTTATCAGTCAAGGACACTCACCTAATGAATTGATTAAATTTGCGTCAGTCTAGAATTACGCGAATTATGGAGCTTAGGTATTCTCCTAGGCTAGAATCCAATCATGTGATGCATCATAGAATCCACTCCAAATCTTTAATCATGATATGTTAATTACCACTTGAATCAAACGAAAACCGCAACCTCCCTGCTCCTTCCTGACACCAAAGCCTCTCTTTTTCAAGCCAGAAACGGCCAACAATGACCTAATTATGAGGAATGCGTGCATTCTGAACGAGGCTACGATGGAATGGAACTCATTTCCTAGCATTAACTTCTGTGCCTCGAAGCCTAGAGGTGAATATTTAGATAGTCTACTCGGGCACAAAACCGGCATCAAGCCAAAGGGCTTCCTAGCAATTCCTCATTTGCTCTTTTGACTGGAAAATATGGGAGGCTATTAGCTATAGCATGTGCAACACCACAATCACAGCAGTGGGTGAAATGATGGATGGGAAAACTACAATTACAGCCCTTAAAAGAAGAGCCTCTCTTCTACCGCTTTAGCCTCCCAGTGCTGGCAATTCCACGTTCGTCCCTTTCCCCCTTTTCCCCGCGGTAATGGTTTCAAATATAATTTGTTTTGAATATATATATTAAAATAATATATTTTTAAATTTATTATTAATATCAATACATTAAAATAATCCAAAAATTTAATAAAATTAATTCAAAATAAAAAAAATAAAAAATTAACAAAACAGTGGTGTAACTGCTGCTGCGTCAAACTCTTGGTTCGTCTTTTTAACTCTCTAAGTAATGACAAAATTTAACACTAACATTCAGTTTTCTTTTGTTTTTGTTAATTTCCTCTTTTAATATACTTACTTTTAGTACCCGCTTGTCTCTAAAAAGAAGAACCCACTGCAGCCCTTGAAGTTCCATTAAAGAATTTGCAATATCTTCACGCTTGAAACTCCAAAAGAACAGAAAGAAATTCTACATCACCTCTAGGGTTTAAAGGTTACTGATCTGAATATATTATAATACAAGTAAAGTGATCAAGATTCACAGTTGAAAGCAGGAGCATAGGATTTTTTAAACCTAAAGTACTGTAATCTGCTTTAAGGAAAATTAATAATGCCCTCATGTCGACGGCGAGCCTGTCAACTTTACATTCTGATAAGAAGTACCGGCCACCATGGCTAGATTAATCAACTTCTTCTTTTAGTATAAATTAATAGGATTTAAGGCCCTAGCTCGCTAATTTCTTAAGATTTAATATGTTTAGGTGGAATCTTGCAAGTAACAAGAAGAACCAAAGTTTTTGATCAAATCAAAGCTGTGCATGCGTGCATATTGCTATACGGTAGCTAGGGTTGCAAAAGGGACACGAGCAAAGCAAGCACCTAGCAATTGAATTATTCTTTCCTTTTCTTCTATAGTTAAGCAAGGCTTGAGGTTAATCAGCGGTCGACCACGATATCTTATGGTTTATATATGTATTATTTTTTTTATAAAACCATATTAGAGAATAATATATATAAATTATATTTTAAGATCTTATTTAACAGCTTAAATTATTAGATTGAATTGATTTTTTAATATGGTATCAGAGCCTTAATGACCAAACGATCATGAATTCGAATCTTACAATCCCTATTCATTTAATAAAAATTAATAATAAGATATCATATCTTAGAATCTCATCTAACAGTTCAAGTTATTAAGTTGAATTGATTACTTCACATCCTAAAAGCCAACATATATATATATATATATATACACACAAAAATTATTTTTCTTCTTATAAAAAATATAAGTTCAATGCAATTACATTAACAAAATTAAAGAACCTCCCGCGGCGCATAATCAGATATTTTTATAGGCATATACTTCTCAACTTTACAATTTAATTTTTAGTTATTATTAGTATATTTTTTTAGTGTTTATTGACTCATATAATCCTCAATCTACTTTGTTAAATATATATTAAATTTTGAGGTAATAATTACTACTTGAAAATACTTTAACAATATTTGAATATTCTTTTTTTATTTTAGAAAAAGATTTTGCTTGACCATGTGGTAGAATAGGACAACCATGCAGCAGCTACTAATTAAAGATAATTTTTTTAAAAAACATATTAATATTTTAGGACCCACGCTTATTGTTATAAATAGATTAAAGACTCATTAATTTGGTGTTGTAGTAAAATACGATTGGAAGTACAGAAGGTATCAATTTAGTATTTTTAAACTCAAGTATATTATTGCCAAATACACAGCAACGATCACCACGCATGGATGGATGCTATGCGTTAATTTCCAGATACCAATTTGGTGGAATTTGGTCTTCTTTTTTATTTATTTATTTAAAAAAAAAAACTTGGGAAGACCGATCTCTATCAGCTATGACTATAAAATTATAATAGATCTTCCAAAGATTTCGAAGTTGGAACGACAGAAATAATAATTTCCCAGAATTCTATATAGTGTGGTTGTCCAATCTAGTGGGTCTAATTCATTAAATTTTGTGTTAAAACATTGGATACCGAAAATAATTTGATTATCTTAAGAACGTCTCTAAATTAAAGCTTGAATGCGTGCAGCAGTGGAGTCCTGGCTTGCACGCATACCAAATATATATATACTCGGACTTGTCTCATCGATCCATCAAACTTGTCTCATCGATCCATTGAGAGATATTAAAATATTTAATTTTTGTTTTTCCAAGTTTTACATGCCAAATAGTAATTATAATTTTTTATATAGAAAAAACTAACTCTATTAATAATAATAAAAAAATATTCAAATAGGTAAATTAGAAAAGCTTAATAATACTGGATATAAAAATTAAATAAAATTCCTAAACTAAAAACAAATAAAAAGAAAAATATTTTTTAAAAAAGCTCTTGTATCGGTCTTTTTAGATTAGAAGGAACTCATCTTCAAGTTTAAATTATTCGTGGGATAGATACTTTTTAATTATTAGAAATCTTTTTTTACCATGAAAATGTTTAATGTGATGATCTTATTATACGTGAACCACCCCATCATGAATTCATAAGATTTTTATTCAATCATGGATTCAACTACAAGATTTTCAGTAATAATAAGCAATTAGAATTCGTTGAACTCTGATACATGTTCTCTACGATCTTCAAACATGATAATTCAATGGCACAAAGCAAAAACCACCAAGATCGTTAGATTTTAATATCAACCAAGATAAAAAAAGCAAGCTACAACGGAGTTTGTTACAAGTTAAAACCTTGAAGAATCAAGAACATTATAACTATAAAGAAACACCTAAAATATTTAATTTTTATTTATTGAAATATCAATTACTAAAAAGCTATTACAAATCCTTTATATAAAAAAACTAAAAAAAAAACTATTAATATTGAAAAGAAAAATGAAAAATGAAAAATTATTCCCTAGAAACATTTATTATTCTAAATAAAAAAATTCAACAGAAATTCTAAAGATAAAAATTAAAAAAAATATTTATTTCCGCGAAAAAAGCATGCATATATATAGTAGTACTTATCCATCTACCTATCCTATCTATAGGTTACTTTTTAATACATAGAATTGGACATTATTAATCAACAAATATAGCTAGATATTTAATGTTCGAGAAATGCTTATTCAAAGGATTTAGTATGTTGCTATGTAATATTTAAGGGAGAAAAAGGAAAATTAATCAGTCAAAAAAGGAATCTTGCTTGCATATTGCTTGTGATTTCTATATATGGTTCTCCTACAACCAAATCCCAACTATATAATATGACAAGACAAAGTAGTCCCCATGCATATCCCAAATATTTATTTATTTATTTATGCTACTTTAATATTATTAATCCAAACTACACAATTTCTTTATAGGCGAGACCTAATTAAAGGCTAAAACTATTACTTCTTTCTTGCAACGCATATCCCCTAAATCAGGCAAATCATCATCCCTTTCATCACCCACAGTACTGATCAGTCCTCTAATATCTTACAAAGGATTCCCTTGATTTCTCCATATAACCCCATCACACACACACACTACCAGCACACATCATCCCTACATCGCATATAGTACTCGTCATATACATCACTAGCTAGAGCGCTAGAGAGAGGGAGAGAAAAAAATGGGAGAGGGTCTATGTCCACGACTGTCATGTTCATGGAAAAATATGGAGAAAGGTCTGAATGATGCAGTCTCAAAGACAAAGGTTGGCAAATACTTCAAGCTAGATGCAAGAAAGAGCACTTTCACTAAAGAACTACGTGCTGGCACCGCCACTTTCCTCACCATGGCTTACATCATCACTGTTAACGCTACCATTCTTGCCGACTCCGGTGGTACCTGCTCCGTTGCTGACTGCTCTGCTCCGGTGAACCAAACGGCTGGTCCAGACTGCATGCTTAAACCCAATGAAGGGTATCAAAGCTGTCTTGATAAAACCAAGAGTGACCTTATTGTAGCCACTGTTTTATCAGCCATGATAGGGTCATTTGCCATGGGAATTTTAGCAAATTTGCCTTTCGGCTTGGCCCCGGGTATGGGTCCTAATGCTTTTGTGGCTTATAATATGGTAGGGTTTCACGGTTCCGGGCCTATTTCATACAAGACTGCAATGGCAATTGTCCTGGTTGAGGGTTGTGCCTTCTTCATAGTTTCTGCTCTTGGGCTTAGAGAAAAGTTCGCTAGGATCATACCAAAACCGATCCGGCTCGCCTGCGCAGCTGGTATCGGGCTTTTCATAGCTTTCGTCGGCTTGCAAATCCATCAAGGCGTGGGCCTTGTCGGGCCTGATCAGTCCACGTTGGTGACGGTGACAGCATGTTCGAGCACAAATCCGGTGACTGGGGAATGCATTTCCGGCAAAATGCGGAGCCCTACATTTTGGCTTGGTTCAGTTGGGTTATTAATTACATGTTATGGGTTAATGAAGGAAATCAAAGGCAGCATGATTTATGGCATTCTTTTTGTCACATTAACATCATGGATTAGAGGAACTGCTGTGACATACTTTCCGCAAACCCTACTTGGTGACAACAATTACAAGTACTTCAAGAAAGTGGTGGATTTTCACAAAATCCAATCCACAGCTGGGGCTGTAAGTTTCACTAGTTTCAACACAAGTGGTGCCTGGTTGGCTTTTCTAACCTTATTCTATGTAGACATGCTAGGCACCACTGGCATATTGTACACAATGGCTGAGATTGGAGGGTTTGTGAACGAAAAGGGAAGTTTTGAAGGGCAGTACATGGCATTCCTTGTAGATGCAGGGTCTACAATTGTGGGATCTACACTGGGAGTCACAACAACTGCAACATATGTCGAGTCATCTGCCGGGATCAGAGAAGGGGGTAGAACAGGACTAACTGCCGTGACTGTTGGCTTTTATTTTCTTGTATCACTGTTTTTTACTCCTCTGTTAACTAGCGTACCTCCTTGGGCTATCGGACCATCACTGGTGATGGTCGGAGTTATGATGATGAAGGTGGTGAAGGATATCGACTGGGAGAACATCAAGGAAGCAGTGCCTGCTTTTATTACCATGCTTCTGATGCCACTAACTTACTCTATAGCAAATGGGATTGTTGGTGGCATCGGAATGTACATTGCTCTTAGCTTGTATGATTATATTGTGAGGTTGATGGCGTGGTTGATCAAGATGAGGGGAATGGTAGTGAAAGAGCGAAATCAAGTGTCTGCCACAGCTGGTGCAGATCTTGCAATTGAGGTTATTTAAGGTTATAGCAATGTGTCTCTCCAGTTTTCTTAAGTGTGTATGTTTCCTCCACTTCTCGACACATTGACGATGATTTTCAGTTTCAACAGCGTTAACCAAGCATAATGGTTTTTGGCATGTAGACAAGCATAGTTTAAAGACAAAAAAATCTTCTTGTTTTTTTCAATCTTTTGTAATACATATCATGCCTCAAAGGAAGAACAAACAAATAACCATCATGATAATCAAACCAAAGAAAGAGAGAGGAACGTGGCTCCTGCCTCCTAGTCCTAACATCAAGTACCATGCTAAACGTGATGCAAGTCTATAGTGTCTCGAAACATGGCAAATCAGTTCATAACATAATAAATAAATAAATAAATTATTGGCATTTTAGTTCTGTAAAATATTCTAATTAAAATGGCACCGGCCACATCCAACAACAAAATTCGAGAATTAACGTTACGCATATTAGTTATGAACAACGCAAACCCTAACAAAATATCTGTAACTCTTAGAATTAAATTCAATTACAATGGGAAAAAACAAATTAGAGAGGAGATATCTAATTTGAATTCTTAATAAAAAATACTCTTCCAAAAATACTCCTTTTTCTTTTCTCTCAAAACCCTAAAACTTCTTTTTACTGTCTACTTCTTTTCTTCAACAAAAGCTTTGGTTTTTTTTTTTCTCAAGAAAATTGCCTTCATCATGTTATTTCATTACATTATTGTTTTGTTGGGTATTCCCCGGTTTGTCTCTGAAGTGATGGTGAAGGTGGTGGAAAAAACAGAGAAAGAGAGAAAAGAAATAGAAAGAGAGAAGAGAAACCATGGAAATGAAAGACAGTTTCTTAATTGGTGTTTCAGGAAAGTATATCGTTAGTCTACTACCATCATGGATTTACAAATGTGTGTTTCTTGAGTGGTATTGAAATGTAATATTTTTTTATAAATATATATTTTTAATGGTGAATAGCTTATTTAAGAGTAGATGAAATAGTTTTATTATGTGAAAATTGGTATGAGAATATCTTTATATATTATTTAAAAAAAGTAATATGAGGGTGTCGTTAATAATAATAATTTCTTTCTAATGTTTTTTATACCATGCACGTTAATGTTGTATGTTGTCTTTGTTGTTTTTATCATACCATGCATCATGATTTATCATAAAATAATTTATAGATTCTATTTTCACATTAACAAGGAGAAATGTTTTTTTTAACAAACAAATAATTTCTGAATTAAAAGCAAAACAGTTGGGATTGTTAATTCAATTCAATTCCATATGTATTCCAAATAGTGTAATTGAATCCAATTATATGATTTAATGTTTTATCTCAAATATAAAAATTATAATAAGTTATCAATTGAATTTCAATCATATGTGGAATTAAATTCAATTCCACATGTAATTTGATTCCAAACATGTAGTAAATAAATATTGTTAGAATCTTGATTTAAAATTATAATTAATGATATCTGTTTTAATAAGTTTTATTAATTTAATTGTTTAAAATTTTAAGGTATTGTATAAGATTTAAATGGTTAACTTTAATATAATTAATATTTAATTATTTTAGTGATCTAAGGTTTATGATCAAATCAATTTACTATATGATATTATGATTCAAGTAAGGGTAGGTTTGGATTTTAGCGTAATATTTTTTATTGTCTAACTTTACACTATCAAGTATAATTATTAAATCTACTATTGTATTTATCTGTTTAAAATTTTAACAGTATTGTAGAAGAATTAAATAATTAATGTTAATATAATTAATATTTAATTGTTTAGTGGACTAATGTCTATGATTAAATTAATTTACTATATTTATTTGTTTAAAATATAATTGGTAATCGTGTGTGGCATGTGCTTAGGATGGAAAGCATGTCAATCTCATCATATAAATTCTTTTAAAAAAATAAATATTTTTCCATTTAACTTAGCCTATCTTATATCTCTACACATGTTTAAAGATCTTCATCATATATATTTCTCTCAAGTTTTACTATACTTTATTTTTTATATTTTATTAACTAAAAAGAGTAAAAAAAATATTAAAAAGTTTGGAGAATTTTTGTTGCATTCAAGAATTCTAATGGATTATTAAATTTTAGAAGAATAACTATTTATATTTAAAATTATTTTTTTATGCAGAGAAAGCGTTTATCTATAAAAATAACATTAATGTGTGATAAATCACATTCACATGTTTCTTCTAGACCTTTACTATTTCTCATATTTATTTTTATTTTTAATTATTTTAATTATTGCTTTTAATTGCAGATTTAATAATGAAAAAATCTTGATTGCATTTAATTTTTCTAATTATTCCCATTTAATTTCCAAACAAATATAGCCTCTTCTACATCCTCAACTCCAAAGATACATTCATCTCCTGGCTGAATGTTGTTGACCTTGCTGAAAGCTTCCAATCCACACATCAAAGTTTTTGATCCAGATGTTTCTTGGCAGAGTACTGGCCAGTCTCTCAGATCAGGATACCTGAGAACAACGATCTTCCTTTCCTTCTTGGGCCAACAGGAGATAATGGCAACTCCTGCACAGATGTCGAAGGAATATTAGCACCTTTGCCTTTCAGAAGACGAAAATGTTAGATTGATCCAACCTATGTCATCGGACAGCACCCTTTACATCACTTTGATGATGTAGAAACTGAAATCCAACAAGAATCTAAATACCAAGAAAAAATTGTGGGGAACTCAAGCTGGGTAACAGGATTCAGAAAAAATACAGAAGGCAAAACATATGATGTAATCATAATACTGAAAGCCAAGCATTTCCGGTTCAGTCCGGTTTTGAGCCAAAATAAACAACCAAACCGATTTTTTTAATTTTTTGAACCGAAAACCGGTTCAAACCGATTAATTTCGGTTCAGTTCGGTTCGGTTTGGTTTTTTCCCCTTCCAAACCGGTTCAAACCAAAATTATTCTAACTTGTTCACAGTCTCAAAAAAATCTCTAATCCCTACGTCGAAGAAGGCAACTAAAAATCTTCCTTGTTTGGGCATTTTGATGCTCCGTGCCTCAACCGCCCATAGTTAAAACAAGAGCCTCCAAATCCAAAGCGTACGCACAATAAAAAAAAAGATGTCATATTTTTTAGCTGAAACTTGTATGAACAAATTGTCCAAACCCTCAGCCACACAAGCCAGCAAAAAATAAGCAAAAGATAAGAAACACAACAGGGAAAAAAAAGGGGAGGAATGAAAGGAAAAAAAAATCCACAACTTGGCACTTGCCCACATCATGCATACACCCTATAAAGCCTATAACTTTAGGTTTACAAAGAGTAAAGGGAGGAGAGAAAAATCAAAGCAAAGGAGAGTAAAGGGAAAGGAGAGGGATATGCAGATAAGGGGGGCTAAAGGAAGGGAGGGAAATGCAGAAGGGCGACCGATGGCTAAATGTGATTTTAGGGTTAGAAAATATTATATTTATATTTATTTTTTTTAAGTGATAGCTGGTTGAACCGGTTCGGTTCGGTTCAATCAGTTTCAAACTTTAGAAACTGAAACCAAACCCGAACCAAACCGGAACTTTTTTGTGATTTTTTAATCAGTTAATTTAGTTTTTTTTTTCGGTTCAGTTTTTTTCCTGTTTTCTCGGTTTAATCGGTTTTTTTCTATCCCTAGTTGAAAGAGAATAAATTTATGGTGCACAATCAGATTTGGAGAAAGAAATAGCAGTGATGAGGGAAACAATACCCAAACTCGTGAGCCTAATGAATAACATACAAGATAAAGTTCACTGTTGGCCGCCATCAAGCAGGGATACTGGCAGCAGTTGTTCAAGAATGAGTATCTACATCAGGATTTTCAAGTTCCAGCACTCCGTAAGTTTCATCGCGGCCTCCTGTTGGCGAGTTAGGACTCTCACGTTGCTTCATTTTGATTACCTTTCGCTTATCCCCTGCATTTCATCACCGGTCATCATGCACTAGAGCAAAAGTTAAATAAGTACATTGCATATCTGCTCTTGTACTTGTCTTGTAAAAGACATTTACATGAGATAGGTTTTCTTTTTCCTTTTTTTTTCCAGGATGCCACCCGTAGTTACTTTATGGCCATAAACTGGCAAAATAGAATGAAAAGGCAACTCGTAAGGATCTACCAAGCAGAATATAAGCCCAATGAAGGGGTTCTCTCCAGAATTTTTTTATCAGAAACAGCTACCAACTTGATCCTCTTATCAAAATCATTATCCCCCCTGCTCTTTTCAAAATCGGATGCAACTGAAGGCACTCGTGTACTTTGTAACCTTTCATATAGTGACTCTTTATTACCGAAGTCAGCTTCTTTTTGGGATTTAACGGAGGTAAAGCTTGAGCTCTTAGGTGAAACATTTATATAATTCTCTAGCAGGCATGATGAGAACACTTCTTGTTAGCAGCTGAAATGTTGTTGCTTCCTTGATTTCCCAGGTTATTTTTTGACAATTCCAAGTTAGACAAGTCAACTACATTTCCTCAATATTCTTCCTGTTTCTCCACTAAATCTCCATTGATCATGTCCTTTGATTCTTCAATGCATTCTGCTTTAGAAACAAACTTCTCTGTTCTATTCCCCTTTTTGTTAGTTGAAGTACTTTTTGTGCCCATCTTGGCTTTCCCACATCATTCTTCAACCTATACACCAGCAGAGATAGAGGTACTTGACACTATTCTGGCTCGTTGAACCCTTATCTTCTATGAGGAATAGACCATCTTCAGTGGTGAAATTTTGAGTGTTATTTTCAGCCCTTTACTTCTGATTTCTTCTCACAGAAAAATCCAGCCTTTCACATGCACCCTTATCATAGATATGGACTTCCCTTCACGTGCTCTGCTGCCTCCTGCCATCCTATTCATATCCTAGTAGGAGAATTATTTAGTATATTTATTACTCAGTACCCATGAGTTGTAACAGACAAAATGAACCATTTAGTTTAGCCTAATGGCCATACAGTATAGAAGCTTTCGCATTGAGGAAGAAGGGGATCAGAACTAGAAGTGGGTTTGCAGTCAATGTCTAATTAGAAGATGGATCTTCTAGTTTTCAATGACTCTGTCTGATGATGGATGGTAGCAGTTTACAGGCCTAGAGAGCCAATAGCTCATTTGCTTGCTGCTGGCAAAGGAGGCCCAACTTTCCAACCAGTTTTCTTGTCTTAAACATTTATGATCAAATAGATAAATCTTGTCTTGGAGCATAAAGATATGAAAATGAAACTTTTGCTAATTTTCAGGCCATTTGAAAATCGATATTTTATAAGGATTGGATTTCCTATTATATTCTTTAATATTTAATGAATATTGACTATTTAAATTTAAAAGGAAAAAAATTAATTAATAAGTTAATAAGGAAAAACACTCGTTAATTAATGGATTAATTGATGTTTTCTAAGATTTTATATTTATGAGACGAGGAAATACTTTTTTTTTTTTTTTGCTTTACCTTGGAAAAGTCGAGTTCTATAACGTTAAGGCCAACCCAAACAAAGTTTCACAAAAACTGAATTTTATTTTGCTTAAAATTATTATTTATATATTTTTTTATTAAAAATAATTTTAAAATATATATATTATTTTAATATATTTTTAAATAAAAACAATTGTTATCGTTATTAAAAACACGCCATGACTGCAGTCCTGCCTTAATAAATAAGGTAGTTTTGTTCTGTTAATCCGTTTACAAGTCAAGAAGTCTCCGCCTCCCTCCCTCTGTTTTTGGGTGCATTTGAAGATTGACTTTTGTTTCTTTCTCTTCTGCTCAATAATTTTGACTAGTACTAATCCATATTTCCCCTCCAAGAAGCAAAATAAAAATATTCCTGTACACAGGCTATTAGCCTTGGCAATGGCACAGCCCGTCGAGGGTTAAAACTTAAAATTGGCAAAAATGCTTAATTTCCATCCAGCTCAATGATCCTGAAGAATTAATTAAGATTAGATACATAATTTTTTATCCCAAATCCTTGACCAAAAAAGATGGTTCTTGACTGGAGGAAGCAATCACCTGCTCATAGCTGTACCCCCAAAAGACAATCCAACTCCAAGAACTAAAGTCAAACCATGAATCTTAACTGTTCACCAAAATAAAATAATCAACTGAAAATCTTGAAAACAATTTAAAAAACAATTTTCATGACCAAGTTGCCTCATACGCTTTCCTTCTCACCCCTTCTTCTAGACTTTAGACTTCAAAGAACTTTTCCTTTTGTTTCGTTGATTATTGCTTAACAAGCAAGAAAAACTTTTTGCATTTTCCTTTCTTTGATCATTTCTTTCTTGTAATATTTTTTTTTCTAATTTAGAAAAGTTTATTTAAGTAAATTTAGACCATAAGCAAGTAAGAGAGATGATGGACTATCATGAGCTTGCTGCTATGTCATCTTACCAAGACACCCTTAAGGTTCTTGAGGCTGATATTCAGCATGCCAATGTGCTGTGAGTCTTCTCTCTGTGTTTCTAGTTTTTTTGGGTTCTTGTTTTTCTTTGCTGTTTATGTTTTGCTGCTGTTGAAGTTTTGTGAAAAGTTTCGAAATTTGGTCTGTGTTATAACTCTATCCTTTTGTTGTTGAAGGAGAACCGGAAAAATTGCATGACTAATGTGAATTTTGTGGAAGTCCCTTGGTTTATGATCAACAATTTAATCTCTAGTTCTCATGGCTTAATTTTCATTTTGATTTTCATCATCACATAAGCAAGTCATTCATTTTAAGGTTTTCTTTTGACTAAATACCCATTTGGGCAATTATGGCTTGTTCACAGTCCATTCTTAGTTCTGGTTTGTGCTTGAAGTTTATCCAGCTTGCATACCAGACAGATGCAATTTCCTCTGTTTTTCTGTATTTTGCATTTCGAAGGGCATGCATTCATTTTAGAAAATCCCGAGTTTCTGCTGTGTTGTGGGTACAGTTCGCAGAGTTAGCCTTGTTTATGCTAACAGTTTAGTTTAGTTGCTATATTTTTTATGGAGTTTGGAGCATTTTAGGGCATAAGTGAATTCTGAACTGCTAAGTCTATAATACTACTTCTTTGAGGTTCATTCGTGAGTGAATTTACTTGAGGGTTGATATTTGCAGGGCAGCTTCTATTCCAAGAGCCAAATGTGGTTCCTGTCTTCAAATGAAACTGGTTTATAACCACTTAACACCCATTTTTCTATTTTTACTTCAATGGATGGATTGCTCATGTACATGTCTACTTTCAACTTATTTGAACCTTTTTGACGTTGTTGTATACAAGGTTGGTTGGCTGTTTTCCTGCTTGTTATGCTTTACTCTTTCAAATTAGATGGTTTAAATCTTTTGTTTTCTTTTGAAGAATCAAACAGTTCTTAAAATTTGGTGTGCTAAGTAATTAATTCCATTTTAGGTATGTTCAGACAGGAAGCAGAAGATTTCTTCATGCAGACGGATAGCAACCATCCGGCAATTCTATGGTGTGTAAAAAAAAATTCCTCTATAGTTTTCGTATCTATATAATGACTGTCAATAACATGCATAGACATGGTAAAGATGGAGTTTCTTGCAGATATTGCTTTACACAACATTCAGCGTATTTCTGTTTTTATTTCCTATAATGATTAAGGATGTTAACAACTGTATCGGCATCCATTCTTGAACACCATTGTACGTTTTTAAGTAATGAATTGTGCTTCCAAGATTTCTTGCCAATTCCTGAATAGGATATGGTATCCTATGTTGGCTGAATATTTTGGTTCTTGTGCTTAGTTTAACAATTTCAAGTCCTGGCTCGCTCAAATTGCAGCTGTTATATTACCATCACTTCAGCGTCTTCATGGTGATACAATGGAACCAGATATGACTCGGGAAGAAGGTCACTGTTTGGAAATGATCGTGAAGAATAGACTGGAAGATAGGAGGAAGCTTTCAGATGTGGAACTGCTGAGGGAAGACGAATGTGGGATCTGCTTGGAACCTTGCACTAAAATGGTTGTGCCAAGCTGCTGCCATGCAATGTGCATCAACTGCTACCGTGACTGGTACGTGATTTTTAAAGCTTCACTTTTATCTCTTAAATTCTAATATTTTCCATCATTTACATGTAATAGTGGAAAAGGTGCGTAGGTTTAACATTTTACGCCCATTCCTTGTAGGAACACAAGGTCAGCATCTTGCCCATTTTGCCGAGGAAGTCTGAAGAGAGTGAATTCAGAAGACTTGTGGGTTCTCACTTGCAGTGTTGATGTTGTTGACACTAACACCGTGTCAAAGGAAGATATATTTGGGTTCTATCTTTATATAAAGAACTTGCCGAAGGATATCCCGGATGATCTGTTCCTGATTATTATGAGTACCTAGTCTAATATGGTAGACAAGAAGAATGACGTCAAATTTGGAGAAAAAATATCATGCCATCACATGGACATAAATTATGGTGAGGTTTCCGCATTGAAAATTAACTGATTGATTGTTCAGAATAATGAATATGCTCAATGGAAGAAAGCCCAGTTATTGTATCGAATCTGGAATTTTTCCAGCACAATTTTTTTCTTGTTGAGAATGTGGAAGGAAAGAGAAAGGAACATGGGGATAGTTTGAACTGTGAAATCTGCCTCTTCCATTTTTCTGAGGAGCTTATTTCTTGGGAGATTTCTTACAGTATCATGATCATGAGTTGACTTTGATTTTTGGACTGATTTATGGGATTGATATGCTGAAGAATAAAAGCCAGTCCAGCATTTCGTTGTGCCACAAGAAATCTTTAGATCTTTATCTTTCAAACGATATAGACGTTTTAATTTTAATATAATTGTTAGGAGTAAATTCCATGCTTGTTCACTGTTTTCTTTTACCTGCATTTAAATAGAATTCCTTTATTACAGTTAAGTTGACAGGTGAATCATTAGATACATGAAGAAACTTGTTTCTGTGCTTCCTTTGTCGAGTTGATGATTGTGTAGCATTCTCTCATGTTGTCCATGCCAGGCTTGAATTTGTAAAACTCTCCATGCAAATGATGCCAGCACAAGTTAAACAATATAATACCATGGTTTCCTGGTATCGCACGCATAATAGCAATCATGAGCAAGTAGTTTGGAGCTACTAGTCCACATCTTCTCAGTAGATGTATGCAAAAAAAATTGCCTCTGTTATCAGCCTTGTATTGATTGCTTTACTAGAAGTCAACTTGATATTTGGAGTTTCAGTTTATGCTAGTAGATAATCTATAGGAAGAGAAGGTTATAGTGTGTGGAAAATGTCAGACAGCTTAGTGGCATTCTCACACATGGTATGATTTCCTGCTCTATTCACTGGAACAGAGGAAACATGGTTATGATCTGGTAGGTATATATGAGCAGAACTCTTGCACTGATGCCGATTTCAGATACCGAAAGGCACGCTTTGTTTTTCTTCCTTTTCCACCTGTTTTACATACAGAGTTCCAGAACTCTATCTGTAAATACCATTTATGAGTTTTTCTGAGTCAAGATGTTAAAGCCATTGCGTTTCTCCTTAGCTGCATATTGCTGAAGGTTTAGCTGTAGATGAAAGCTGAGAATGTTTAGTCCTGCACAATCAACCCCTCAGGTTATCCACGTTAATTTCCAAGTCATAGAAGTTGATAAGGAGAAGTGTCTTGTGATATTTTATTCATGCCAGAGATACCCAATGTTAAGATAGAGAGTGTGTATGTGCTGCCTTAGCATGTTCTGAGAGGAAAGCTACGAAGATACAAGGACTAGAGGAGAGGGCAAAAAGGTGCAAGGTATAGAGAAGGGTATTATTTGGCCATAGTTTTGAAACCCGGTCCGGCCCGGCGGGTCGACCTGGAGCTGGAACCGGATCGGGTTTAAGAAAAAATAGAGAAAGTCAAAACCCAGAGTGACCTGGTGATCCGGTTGACCCGACAAGACCCGGTTGTAACCTGTTTTTTTTTTTTTACTAAAACAACATCGTTTTGATTTTTAAAAAAAATAGAATTGACTCGGGCGACCCGGTCAAAACCCGGAACCCCGGTTTTGAATTGGGCCAGCCACCGGGCGGGTTTAAAAACTCTGATTCTGGCTGATATTTTACTCTGTTGTTGAGATGACTCATTTTGTTCTGTTTTAAGGTAAAAATGTGAAAAATTGTTGAGCCAGAATGTGCTGCTGTGCATCCTTTATGATCTTTAAGCCCAGAAGTCAACCCATCGAGGAAGTAGTTGGGAAGTTGTAGGTCACAATCTACTGGCAAATCATGGAGATGCGAGTCTCAAATTTAAAGAGGATTAAAGAGGAGGATTGCTTTAAAATCAGTTGGGAGGTAAAATTAAGATTACCACGTTTTATTCTGAATCTTGTAGTAAATGAGTGGCTCCTCCTTTTCTTATACTGCGTTGGAGATTGTCGTAACATTATTTTATAAAATATTTTTTATTTAAAAATATATTAAAATAATATATTTAAAAAAATCATTTTAATATCTACATATCAAAACAATCCAAAATTATTAAAAATAATTAATTTTAAATAAAAAAAATTCACTGCCGATGAAATATGGAAGTATTACTTCTTAATCAGTTGCCAATTCATAGTGTAGCAACTGTGCCTTTATTGAGAAGTATTCTGATGCTATAAGCCTATAACCAACTTTGTTCAAGTTGGCATTTGGATGAATAATTTTTATAACCAAATTGAATTAATAACTTATTATAATTTTTATGTTTGTAATAAAATATTAAATCATATAATTATGTTTAATTATATTATTTGAAATATATATATATATATATATATATATATATATATATATATATATATGAATATGATAATAAATTAAATCGATAATCTTAACTATTTTGTCCGAAATAATTAAAGAGTCTCCGTATCCATAAATTAAATCGACCGGGGCCATGAGGTTTTTTTTTTTTTTTTACCCATTAAGAGTGTTTTTATGGATTTATTCTAGTTGTATCTATCAGCGGCGCCTTAAGAAAACTGATAGAATAAAGACAACAAAGGGTTAATGTTCCAAAGTTCAAGGATGCTAGCGAGGCTGGGGGGAGGTACTCTGAAGAATGTACATTGATATTTACCGAAGGAGATTCAGCAAAAGCTCTGGCAATAAGTTCCATGATCAATAACGTTCTCTGTGGCAAACATCAATTCAACTTTCTTTTATAGCAGTGAATTAATGCATGCCGATAGCTGGTGGGGTTGGGCTGGCCCGGACTGAACGGAATTTTTACGGTGTATTGTCTTCGAGAGGTAAATTGCTCGACGTGCGAGAAGCCACGCCTGAACAGCTCGCGTAGAATAAGGAAATTGAATGCATCAAGAAGACTCTTGGAGTATTACTTTCTTTTTTATGAACTGAATTATATTTGGAACTCCAATTAATATCTTAAAAGGATTCCAAACACGAAAATTCAATCCCAAGAGTTTCAAATATCGTAAATTATCATCATTTATTTCTTTTATCTCCATCCAGTCAAGAGTCTGGCTACCCCTGTGAATCTCGAAGAAAACTTGCACAATAACATATGCAACTCAAGTTAATATATGTTTATTGAAAGAAACATCAAGGAATCAGAAAAGTATCTCATAATTCATAAACACCATTACTGAGGCTGGTTAGAAGGAGAACAATTCACACATGCTGTTTCCTGTCCATCAAGGAACCAAATGGAGGATGACTGAATGTTCCACTCAGAAACATGTGACTGAGCGCCTTATACATGGCTTCGGTGAGATGAACTCCATCCCAGTTAATGTACTGAGAAGGGTTTGAGCAAGCACTTGCATGAGATGTGCCACATGTTGAAAACACTTCAAAATTGTAGGGTGGACCTCCTGATCCACAGCATGCCATGAATGGCTCTTCGAATCCGTACTTCTTCGGATTCTTCATAACCGTGGCGTAGGCATTCCAGTAGTCGAGATAAGTAATTACAGCATCAGGGAACTGTTTCCTGAGATCCTGCACTGTCTTTTGGTAAACAACATTATGGGTGTAGGATTGATTGTTTGCGCTCTTCACGCAGCCTAAATCATCTCTGTCGTCTTCAGAAGCCAGGACCATGGCCAATGGCAAGCATCCTGTTGGAGGCAAACCTTGAACAACAACATGTTTCACACCTTTCTTCAGCAATGCCTGCAATTTCATAAATCAAGTTGAGTTGCAGAAATGATATCACCATCACTGAATTGATCTTGCTCGTTAGTAATTAAAATGGAGTAGTTGTTGCCATGTAGAAGAATGAGAATTCAGTTATTACCTGTAGGAATCCGGTGACGCTGCTGATCGCAAGCTTCCTAATTGTGTCACTTGATACGGAAGATCCAACAGTATATGCATAATCATTGACTCCGATTTCACCAACCCAGATCAATGCATCATCAAATACTGCCTTGCACTCAGGGCTTGATGACACGGCCCCTTTACAGCCCTGACTCTCCAAGAACTTGTTAAACCAAATCATTTGAGTTTGAATAGATTGAGGAGTCATGTCAAGGGTAAGGTTGTTCTTCACAAAGAAAGCATGATTTATTGCTGTGGAGCCAGCAACAGCGAAGTTGATCCCATGAGGTGCATTGCCCTTGTGGCCTCGGTAGGGTGGCAAGTATGGTAAGGACAATGTTTCAGTTACAAAATCAATCACAAGCCGCCCATCAGAGTATCGGTTGGTGGGGTGGTGAAAGAAGGTGCTGCCATATGGACGGTTTGAGACATGGCCAAAACCAGAAGGACCTGACGCAGACCTGGTGTTGCCGGTGTCTGTAAAGGAATCACCAAAGGCATAGATTTTCTTGAAGGGACTAGTGGTCTGAACTGCAGAGTTTAAAGCAAAATTCGAAGAGCAGAAAAAGAAAACTACAAAACAGAAATATGTGGAAGGAGCAACCATTTTCTCAAAGGTTCACAGCCTTAGCACTTAGCAGCTTCTACCGACCGAGTATATGATTCAGCTTATATATTTGTGATCTTTTTGTGAATGGCAGTTGTGTCTTTCAACTCATGCTATCATTTTTCAAATTGAACCCACTTAAAGCTCTAGAGTCTAAAGTGTGATTTCTCTAGTCTTTTGCTTTACCTACCTAATAGTGGACATATTAATTGCCTTTTGCCTCTATGGATACCAAAAATGTGGTGTGCTCTTTAATTACAAGAAGCCAGAAGACACCTGCAGAAGGAATGGGGCTCTGTTATTTATTTCTATCATAAGAACCTTGGTCCATACAAATAAGAAGTGTCAATGCTGTGAAACTGTGAATTGGATGGTTCAGGGTTAAGAATTCCGAGCCTTTAATTAATTGGACTCAAATTTAGTTGGGGCCTTAAATGAGGATATGTGCTCTCCAACTGTCTCCCTGTCGGTTAGAGCGCTTAAAAGAGAGATTGAAAGAGAAAAGGGATCCCAGCAAAGGAAATTATAGCTATGGTGGGTGGTTGAAGTTGAGAGGCAGATCTCTCCCTTTTACAATAAATCCTCAGCATTCTCTTTCGGTGCCTTGATGAGATGCCTAGACATTTACAACCACCTCCATTGCTATCCAAGCAGCAGTGTAAATGCACTGTACCATGCAAAGAAATTCATCATGCTTCGTTGTAAATTGCTGGCTTTTGTCTATCCTGCAGTTGCAGTGACTTGCTTGGATATGGCCAGGGTCTTTAAGGAAGAAGGAAATCCTGAGATTGATCGTGGTGGGTAATAATTGAAAAGGGACCCCATTGTTCCCTCCAGGGAAGACGGAAATCCTGAGATTGATCGCGGTGGGTAATAATTGAAAAAGGACCCCATTGTTCCCTCCACCATAGCCTTGGTATAGGCATCTAATTTATGATGTGTCTTTGGTGCCGTTTGGTAATGCAGCTGTACCGGAGGTTCAAATAAACCATAGTTTCTATGTGTTTGGTTATGTTAAAAAATAGATTTTATTTTGATGGGATTCACAGTAATTGTAGCTGCACCTGTGGCTGATAAGAAGCTGGAAAATTATGCTTTCCAACAGCAGCTAACCTCATTTTTCAAAATTCATTGTGCTAAGAGAAAAAAGTCGGCTCAACTATTCATCTTTTGTCTTTGAAATTGCAAATTCTATATGTTGTAGCTTGTCTTCCCCAGACATTAGAGAGCATGTAAAAGATGACTTCCTGGAGCTTTTCCATTGTGAGGAGAATGGTGTAGCACTGTTTCAGCTGGATCAGGTTGGTACGAACCTAAATGTAAAAAAAATATATACTTTTTTATTTTTCATAGTGTTTTATTCAAAAAACTAATATTTAATATTATTCAATGATACTACATAAATTAAAAGGATATCGCATAATGACGTAGTATTTACAGAATTTGATCGCAATTTCAATTTTGTTCATGATAATATTTTACCTGATGTTATTGCATGCTCAATAAACCATGGAAACTGTAGTCTTTATCGAATGAATTTCGTATGTTATGGAATTGTAGATGGTTTAATAGAACAATAAAAAATATTTTATATAAAGTATTATTTATTTCATGATGTAATAGCAGTAGTTAAATTTACAATATTTAAATTAAAAATCATCATTATTATCATATATTTTTTAAAATTATTTTATAACCTTAATTTCAAAAGTATTTTTAATCAAACACATTAAACTACTTTTTGTTCAACCTCAATTTCAACCACAGTTTTAACCAAACATCTATTTTTTCAAACCAACCTCAATTAAAAGTACTTTTTATAAAATAACTTTTTTTAAACCATAATCACAAGAGCTACCACAATACCAAACACACTTCGTAATAAACCGAATAGTTGGCTGGAAATTTTGGCATCCATTCTGCACTTTTGTTTTACAAAGCTTCTGAAAATGATACAGATTTTACAGTATTACTATGTACCTTTAACTCGGTAAGCAAACCCCAAAAGTATAATCCAAAATGCAAATGATGAGATTGGCCTCGTGAAAAATTAAATTAAATTAAAAAAAATAAAATAAAACAAAAGCTGGTGTCCGTCGTGCAAAACACTGTGCACACATCGACAATGCATTATAAATTGGAGTGGTGATTTTTTTTAGTTTTTTTTCATTTTGGTATCCAAACTTTTTTTTTCATCAATTGAGTCCTTTAATTGCAAAATTGATACTCAATTGCTTTCTATTTGTTGACTAGGGTAAAAATTGAAAGAAGAAGGATCAAGGTGAAAAGGTGCTGGAAATAGGTGTTGTGTTCGATGCTGGTATGAAAGTTTTAATCTGGTCCTCCAATTTTCAAAATTATACATTTTTTGTCCTTATTTTTTCAAATTTAATTTTTTTGCAAAACTTAATTTTTATTATTTTTAAATTTTTAGTTTGTGAGAGGAGAGTTAGAGAGAAAGTCGTTATTTTTGTTTATCAATTTTAACCATCAAAATAATTGATGTTAGTTCCAATAAATTTTATATAATAAAAATAATTTAATAATAATGGTTTAAAACTTAATTATTATTTTAATAAATAAATTCAAATTGAGAAAGAAAAATATAACCAAACCTAGTTAATAATATCTAAATAGTGTGGGAGGATCACTATTCCTCCATACCTAAATCATTGTGGATTATAACAGTAATCCACAGTGTTTTTTCTTTTTTTTGTATTTTTTCATTTTTCTTTTTTTTCATTTTTTTTCCAAAATTGCTTTCCTTTTTTTTTCCAACTTTCCTTTTTTTTCCATTTAATGTTTTTTAAAAAAATTATCTTTGTTGATTTTACTTTTTAAATATTGAGCTGGTTAAAAATTTCACCTAGTAATTTTTTCCTTTAAAATACTGTGATTACTACGGTGTTTTCTCACATAGTTTTTCTATTTTATTTTTTAAAAATTATATTTTTCGATTTTTTTTATATTGAGTTGATTGTGAATTTAGTTTTGTAATTTTTTTTCTTTAAAACATTGTTAATTGCTATAGTGTTTCTCCGCATGGTTTTTTTTTATTTTTTTATGATTTTATCCAAAATTATCTTCTTTTTTTTTTTTTAATATTGAGTTGGTTAAAAATTATAGTTACAATATGTGAGAAAAGCACTATAACTTTCCTCGCAAATTACTGTGGATTGCTACAGTGTTTTTTCTCATATTATTTTTTTCTATTTTGTTATGTTTTTTCCTAAAATTGTCTTTGTCAATTTTATTTTTTAAATATTAAGCTGGTTAAGAATTGCAATTACAAGTAAATACAAGTTTTTCCTCACAAAACACTATGGATTGATACAGTTTTTTCTCATATGGTTTTTTTTCAGTTTCTTTTGTGTTTTCTTTTTTTGTAATATTTTTTTTCCAAAATTATCTTCATCAATTTTATTTTTTTTAATATTGAGTTGGTTAGAATTTAATTTTATAATAAAACTTAATTATATGGGGAAAGCACTATAGCTTTCCTCACAAAACATTGTTTAAAATTATAATTACAAGTCATTATAAATAAGGTTAAATCATGTAGGGAAGCACTGTAGCTTTCATCACAAAACATTATGAATTGCTACAGCGTTTCCAACATGATTTTTTTCCCATTTTTTTTGTGTTTTTTTAATATTTTTTTCTTAAAATTATTTCTGTCGATTTGATTTTTTTAATATTGAGCTGATTAAAAATTTAGCTTTATAATTTTTTTCTTTAAAACACTATGAATTATTGTAGTGTTTTCCCATATTATTTTTTCTAAAATTATCTTTGTCTATTTTTTTAATATTAAATTGGTTAAGAATTATAATTACAATAAAGCTAAATCATATGGGGAAAGCGTTGTAGTTTTTCTCACAAAACACTATGGATTGTTACAATATTTCTCTAAATGGTTTTTTATTTTATTTTATTGGGGAAAACACTATAGTTTTCCTCACAAAACATTGTCAATTGCTATGACGTTTTTTCTCATGAGTTTTTTTCATTCCAAAATTATTTTTGTTAGTTTTTTTTAATATTAAGTTGGTAAATAATTTAGCTTTGTAATTATTTTTTCCTTTTTATTAATAGAAAATGTTAAACCATGTGGCGAAAGTATTGTATCTTTCCTCTCAAAACATTGTGGATTGCAACAAATTATTTTGTTCGGTCTTTAAGTTTTAATCACCAACATAACTTTTTTTTCATGAAATATTAACTTCATCATACTTTTAATTTCTATTACTTATCTAACAATATTCATAATTATAACATTATTAAATATATTTATTTTATAAACCACAGATGCATCTCTAACCATCAAAGTCTTGTACAAGCATTTCAGCCGAAGCCATTTAGCCCTGTGGATGAGAAAAATCCTACTGTCATGTAGTTTCTTTGTTGTCCCCTCCCAAAACTCCCTTGAAGGGGCGTGTTATGCACTTATGTCCAGTTCCTTTTAACCCGACCAGTCCATCGCTGTGGCCACGGCCTAATACCACTGCCATCGAAGGGTCATTTACGAAGATGTAAGCCTGAATTTTTGTGGTTTTAACTTGGCAAGGGTTGTGGAACCAATTGCGGCACCATTGTCCGTACTTCGTCGGCAGTAGTCGCGTCGCCATCTTTGACTGATTATGTAGCAAGCAAGTTGACAGGTGTCTCTTAAGAATCACCTTTTTCTGTTGGGTTGTACAAGCATCATTTGAAGTATGGGAGCGGTGTTTTGAAAACCTAAGTATTTTTTATTTAAAAATATATTAAAATAATAATTTTTAATATTAACATATCAATACAATAAAAAAAAAAAAAATATATATATATATATATATATATATATATATATAATTTTTAGACTCTGTGGGTTTGGAAATCAATGACTCTGTATTGGAAATCTAGAAATGGTTGGAAGGGACTCCGCATGGCAAACAGTACAATCTCGCATTGATAAAAATTACCTCACGGTTTATAAAGCGGAAGGACTCATCACTCAACTGCGTGTGTATTGCTCCCCTTTTTGTTTCCCTTCCCTGTTATTGGGCAACTGGAACCTTGTTTAAATTGGAGAGAAACCTTTCCCTATCATGATCCATCTGGACTCGCCTGGGGGCATTAATCATCTGGTATGATCAATTTCCAACTAAAATATGGAGACCGCATCTCTCTGCCCCCTCCCACTTTCACCAAACAAACAAGGGCTCTTGCCTACATCTCTCAATGATGATGCAAGACATGCATCAAATAGAAACAGAACTAAGTTGACATAACCGGTGGATCTAACAAGCTAGAAAGCTTTTCAGCAGCATACAAATCATTTGGAAAATGGAATTAGTACTCCAATCAGTGACCATTCACATAAGCTCTCAAACATCATCTGGAATTAGTGCACTCTAATCAGTGAAAAATCACTTGAGCTCTTAACAACTATTTCTAGGCATAAAAAATGCTTGAAACCAATTACATGCATAAAGACAACAATGGACTCACTAGAGATGAAATGATGCATAGTAATTAACCAACTCTTCTATCACCGGCTTGACTCCGTGACTCCAAGAATAGTCTTACAGTTGAGTAGATTAGAGAAGGTTCAGCCATTGCACCATTCCCATAATCTCCACATGCCAGCCTCTTTGAAACAGGTGGGATCAAGGAAATTCCAAGCTCATCAATTGACATGAGATGCCGTTCTGTGAAAGGGTTGCTCCACATGAAAGTGTTCATAGCCGGCGCAACAAAAAGTGGCTTGCTGTAATCCCATGCTCGGACAATGCAGGTCAGCAGATTGTCACACAACCCCCCAGCAATCTGCATTGACGCATAAATGTTGAAGAAAGGATTAGCACGTTTTTCAATGATTCTTGGAAAGAGAGAGAGATTAAGTTAATTAATAATGTAGGAAATACAATTACAGGAGACCAAGATAAACCATTCTCAAAGATCACTCACTCTGTAATGAATTACTCAACATCCATGAGCATATGTGTAGATAAAACAACAGAAATAAACCCAAAATAAGGCCAGTCCTTATTTCTTATTTATCCTCAATGTCTAATGTTAGAGGAACTTAACAAAATAACACTACAGTGATCCTTTATTCGGTACAAAACATTAACCATTCTAATCTGTCCATGCATCCTATTGGCTAGATATACACTGTGGGGACACAAAAGAGGCAATATTATTCCTCCACCAAATGGTGGTTTCTATCTCTCTCCTTTTGGGTTTTTAAAATGTCTACAGGTAAATATACAATTCAATCACATATATGGTTTAGCTAGGGAAATTTATGTTCAGTATTTGTTATACCAGACATGGACCACATAAAAAAGGAAGATTTCCATACAGATAGTAGCCAAATGACAGAAAAAGAAGAAGCTTACCTTGCCAAGCGTATTAGCAGATAAAGGAGCAATGACCATGATATCAGCCCACCGTCTTAACTCAATATGAAGCACAGTATCTCCTATCTTGTTCCAACTCGACCATTCATCCTCGTCAGTGTAGAGCACAACATCCTTAGGCAATGCAGCTCTATCAATGAAATGCAAAGAAGCCCTAGTAGCAACTGCTTTCACTTCAGCCCATTCAGAAAAACAATGACAAAGATTCCCAAATTTAATAGCAGCTACACTCCCACTTGCCGCTAGTAGAATCCTAGGTTTCCTAGGACCGGCGGCGGCGGCGGCGGCATTAACTTGTGATGTCTCCATCTCTGCTGTCACAGGTTCCGAGTATTCCATCGTCTATCCAACCTAATCAAATACAATTGGTAAAGATTAACGGGCAACCTAGAAGTGAAAACCCTAAGATCTAAAACAGAAATCTTAGAGAAATTGAAAATAAAGAAGTGATGGTACCGTTCAGTGGAAAAGGGAGAAGCTTCCTAAGTGTTTGATTCGATTCGTAGCTCGTCTTCTGGAGATTGAGATTGACGTCTGGGAGCGCTGCTGTTTGCGCTCGCCAGGTTTAAAATGGCGGACCGATTGGATCGCCGAATAATTGGTTCGACCTCAAGCACGCGTATAGTGAGCCCGACCTTGATTACCCATAATCAATTTTCGGCCCGCAATGAATTATTACAGCAATTATTAGTATTGTAGTAGTAATTTTTTTATTTAAAAATATATTAAAATAATATATTTTTTATTTTTAAAATTTATTTTTAAAAATTAGCATATTAAAATCATTTAGAATTATAAAAAATTAATTAAAAATTAAAAATTTTAAAAAATATTTTTTAAACACAAAATCAAACACCAACAATACACTCTTATGCAAGTTTATGAATTTTAGATTTCTATATTAAATTTCAGTTCTAAGAATTGAAGGAGGAAATCCATGGAAAATGAAAGGAGAGAAAAGAATCGGCATGCACATTACAATCATTAAAAAAAAAAAAAAAAGAGTTCTGCAAGTACTCGTCTAGTCATAAATAAATAAAACAAAAACAAGCACATGCTTGTTTTTGAAAAGGAGGAGGGTACCAATAATTTATTATACTGCCATCGATTAAAATATATGCAAAAAAGGAGATTAAAATGACCGTGCGTATGTAGAGGTGATTATTTTTTATTTGATTTAGTTTTTATAAAAAAATAATTAAATTAAAATTATTTTAAAAAAACTCAAAACTAAATTAAAATCAGGTCAAATCGGCTGGTTTTGAATCAGTTTGATTTTTTAGGGAAAAATTGGTTCAAATTGATTTGATTTGGTTTTTCTGGTTTGGCTTGGTTTTGGCTTGATTTTCTCTGTTTTGGCTCAGTTTTTTCGGTTTGGCTTGGTTTTTTTTGGTTTGACTCAGTTTTTTTCCAGGTTTTTTTCGGTTTGGATTTAATTCAGTTTTTTTAATTTTTTATTTATAAAACCGAAACCAAACCAGCTAATTTTTTAAAATTTTAATCAATTTTTTTATAATTTAATTTTTTCAGTTACTTTTCTTTTTATTTTTTTTAATTTAATTAATTTTTTAATTTTTTTCTCACCCCTAACCGCAAGTACACCCTCGACAATCTCTTGAAGGCAATGCAAGGAGACGTGGCGAGCGGGGAGGCCACCAAGTCCGATACCCATCATGCTACTGTCCCCGAGATGACCCTGAGAATCCGCGTGCATGTGCCTTTTTTATACACACTCAAGATAAAATTGAAACCACTGTCCAATAGAATGAACCGTACGAAATCTTGTTAGGTAATGTTTGGATACGTGGCTGTGGTTGCGGTTGTGGTTGTGTTCTTAAAAAATTTGAAATTTTTTTTATTAAAATTTAATATGATTTGTACATTTTGAATCGTTTTGATGTGCTGATATTAAAAATAATTTTTAAAAAATGAAAAAACATCATTGGCATGCATTTTAACACAAAAAGTTATTTAAAAAGCACCCACAACCATACTGTCAAACACGCTCTTAGGCCATGATAGGATAATCTTTAAAACCATATGTTATTTCATGATTAAGGGACTTAATCATTCGCTGTGCAGGCTGAATTCACATTAACAAAAACCTAGAACTGTCTTCGAGTTACTGCACTCCTTCAATAAACACTGCATTGGATTTCTTCTTTTATTTGTTTTTTTTTGTCACGTTCCGGTCATTTAATTTTATTTTTAATTTAATTATTTAATATTTATAACGTGGGTTTGGACTTGAAGGGTTATTTATCTACTTATAAATGGGATTATCGATGAATTGATGAAATATTTTTTTATTAGATACTTAATTTTATAAAATAAAATTTTATTTTATTGTTGTAAAGCAATTAAAGAATTAAGGATCCAATTTTAAACTTTGAAAAATATTAAACCTCTTTAATTCTCTCTTATTATGACTCAATTGCACGGACAAGGGGAAAAATCAAGTTATTTTTTTCTGTTAATAAACTTTTTTAAAAAAATTTATCATTCAAGATTTAGTATTTTGATAATTGACTTAATAATTTATTTTAGTTATTTAGACATAGAGATCTAATAATATCACAAAATACTTTCTGTACTTGGTTGATTCTCGGTTTGTCAAGATAAATATGAATTTTATTGATTTAGAGCAATTAGGGATTGGGGGCTAAATTTTATGCCAAGACAAATTTGGGTTGATGCAAGTGAAGATTGGTCGGTGCTTGTAGAGATTGTTTGGCATTGTATTCGTAACTGCGTTTCATCAAATTTTGAATTTTTTTTTTGCTAAAATTGAGTGCGGTTTGTACTTTTTGGATCGTTTTGAGGTGCTGATGTCAAAAATGATTTTTAAAAAATGAAAAAACATGATTGATATTCATTTCAGCACAAAAAGCTATTTAAAAAACAACTACTACCATACTGCCAAACACACTCATAATACACGAGCCAACAAGTGAAGGAAGTGACAATGGCATGTTGTGAGCGACTCTTTGGGTTGATGAAACACCGTATTCCATTGGAAATTTCACAATGTGCTCTTCCTTCTAGGTTGACGTGTGTAACCGGAAACACAATGGTATGTTGTGAGCGACTCTTTCTCTCTTCTTTCCTATGAACTTGTACCAAACTATCCATGATTCAAAGCAGTCCTCTTATTTCAATATTGTCATTTCAAATCGCATCCTTTATTTTTTTGCTAATTTTTTCTTTACATCCTTTTATATTATTTTTTAATTTCACCCCTCAATCTAACATTTTAAGATGTTTTTTTTTATATATAAATTTGATCATCGTTCTTTAGATTGTTAATTTTTTAGGTCATTCTATAATTATTTTTTTAATTTTGCCCTCCAATAAAAAACTATAAGTTGTCCACTCAATATTTTTATTTAAAATTATATCCTTGTTTTTTTTTAATTTTTTTGTTTCGGGCCTTTTTGTGAAATTTAATTTTTTATTTATTTCATCATTTATCATTAGGGTGGTTGGAAATTGAGCTCCATTCTTTTTTCTATTGGAGTGATTCTCGAAAACTAGATCACAGATTTGAAAAGTTAACATGAGTTGATATCTTTTTTTTGTTGATTTTTTCATTTTTTTTATTTTTCAATTTTATAATTCTATATTTTTTTAATTGGACTTTGTTATTTTCTTTAATTTTTTTATATGAGGTTATCTCAATTTCATGATCTAAGCCACAGGTTTGACAAGTTACCATGGATTGAATAAGGTATTTTTTTAGGTCATTTTTTTTAAATAATCTTTTTTTTAGTTTTGTCCTTCAATTTTAGGTTGGTTTTCGAATTAAACTTCATAATTTTTTTTTATTTTTTATAATGGATTATCTTATTTACATGAACCAGTTACGAGTTTGATAAGCTTATCTGAGTTTAAAAGTTTTTTTAATACATATTTTTTTATTACACCCTTGCACATTGAGTTTAGCTGGAAATTAAGATTTGTAAAAATAATCTGCTTATTTTCTATTGAGTTATTCAATCTTAGACTGCGATACAAGCTTAGGATGCTAACTTAGATTCTCTCATATTATTTTTTTTTTTATCCTTTTATCTTTTCAATTTTATTCTCCCACGTAGGATTGTCTTGAAATTAAATACTCAGAAATGAAACCTTCAAAGATCAAGTCTGTCAATTTTAATCTGCGTTGACATGTAAATGTGGAAGAAAAGATCAGACGTTTTTCAATGATTCTAGGAGAGGGAGAGAGATTAAGTTAATTAATAATGTAGGAAATACAATTACAGGAGACCAAGATAACTCATATCACTCACTCTGTAATGAATTACTAGCATTAAGATGGTAGAGGAGTTGTTTTTAAAAGTTTTTTTAATTTAGAAATATATTAAAATAATATTTATTTTATTTTTAATATTAGCAAATAAAAACAATTCAAAATCATAAAAATTAAAAAATTTAAATTTTTTAAAAATATTTTTTAACTACAAAAATAAACCGGCAATTCACTCCTTGGATTACTTCCTCGTATTGCACTATGCACAGGATTATTCATTCTTAAATTTTGGTTTATTTATTTAGTTGGTCCCAAAGTTTATGAATTTTAGATTTCTATGAGGAATTCCTTGGAAAATGAAAGGGGAGAAAAGAATCGGCCATGCACATTAAAATCATTAAAACAAAGAAGAGAGAGTGAGTTCTCTAAAAAGGCAAGTACTTGTGTAGTCACAAAACTAGCACATGCATCTCCGTGTTTGAAAAACAGGAGGAATTTTACAGGTAGTTTAGCTAGTTAGTTTTTAAATTTATTTTATAAAAATTATTAATTTAAATTTTATAAATTTTAAAAAAATTAAAAATTTATATAATTGTTAATTTTAGGACTCATGAGATTAGTTAAAATTTACGCAAACTAATCCAAACATTTATGTTAATTTAAAAAAAATTGAAATGGAGGAAGGCACCAATGATTTTTATACTGCCATTAATTAAAATATATATAAAAAAGAGATTTGGCTGAATTATAGTTGTACAAGATAAATTAGCCATTTATTTTTATGTTTTAAAAATATTTTTGAATAAAATTTTTAAAAAAATTATTTGTTTATTTATTTTAAATTAATATTTTTAATATTTTCATATTTTTAATGTGCTAATATTAAAAATAATTTTTTAAAAATAAAAAATATTATTTTAATATAATTTTAAATAAAAAACACAATTTCAAATAATCATTATTATACTCCAAATCATCCTTATAAAATAGCATTGCCTGATGCAAGTAGACATGGCGAGTGTGGAGGCCACCAAGCCCGATACCCATCATGCCACCGTCCCCGAGATGACCCTGAGAATCCGCGTGCATGTGCCATATTTATATACACACTCAAGATAAAATTGATTATTACAGCACCTAGCCAAAATTTATTATTAAAAAAAACCCTCATTCAAAATCTAATTTATTTCTTCTCTTCTCTCTGAGAACACAATCACTAAAACCCTTTTAGGCTTTTTATCAAACTCTTGATTTGCATGATAAAGATCAACAATAGCCTAATCAACCATCGTTCTTATATGAACCACACGACGCTATCAGCACCAGCAGCATGAATTCTTGCCACGAGATTACCAAGTTCCACTAAAATAGATGGAGTAGTATTCTCATAACAATGCCACTTCCAGAGTACAGTCAGCCAAAAGAGAATACTAGAAAGTCCAGAAAAATAATCACAATAAATAAAACCTCTCTTTTCTTCCTTTCCTACTCACTATGTGCTAACTGGTACAGAAATTGATTGAAGCAAATGGAGTAGCAGGCCTGCAAACGAGGCAACCCAGTTCCACATTTTCAGAGCGGCTCAAGGATTTCGCAGAAGATTTTGTTTTTGATGGCTCTGCTGGGGAAGATGATGGTGCAGGTCTGTTTTTCATGATTATATCCAGTAAAATTTTGATGAATGCTCTGTTGTTGGCTCATTTGACTAACTAAAAGGGTTTAATCAATTGTCGAGGGAAAACTGATTTGATTGCTTAGACGTGATCGAGATTTCGCGAGGTTAAATTATGTTGGCTCTAAGGAACCTGGAGATTTATCCCATGCATGTTATAACTGCTCTTGGCTTCGTGGATCAATTCCTCTCATGCAATGATATGAACGTTTCTCCTGGAACTGCCCTCAAAAACACTGTCGATTAGAAAATTTATCCTGGAGAATAATACACCATATCTAAGATTATTAAGAGGATACAAGGAGAAAAATTAGTTGTGCTAGCTTGTTGGGCACATATGATATGACAGAATTCAAGTTAGTCGCTAGGGTTTTATGTTTAGCAGGAAAAAAAGAAGAAGAGTGTTTTTACTAACAATTTATTATTTTAAAGTAACGTGAAATTTGTAAATAATTCAATATTTTTTGTTTATTTTTTCTTTCATGCAAAAGCATTATAAATTATAAGATGTTGAGAGTAATTTTTATCTTTTTAAAAGTAATTATTAGTAATAAATTTATAATTACCTATAATTCCAGGTTTGGAAACTAGAATTAAAGAGAAAAAAAAAAGAGGCGCTCAGTAATTAAAAACCTCATCGTACTTAAAGTGATTATTTGAGATTTTTTTAAAAATATTTTTCGTGTGAAAGTATATAAAATAATATTTTTTTATTTTTTTAAAATTATTTTTAATATTAGTGTATTAAAATTATAAAAAAAATATAAAAAAATTAAATTTTTATAAAATACAATTTGTATCCCGTTCCCATCCGGCGTAAAGTGAATAAAGGTAATAACGATCCTATTGCTTTTTGTTTATTTCATTTCTATTTGCTTTACCTCCTTTTTGAATGGCTTGGATGAGGTCGACGACGGTGATGAGTGATGACATATCAAATGATAATGCTCGTCTTTGTCGTATTGGTAATGATAGATTTCAAATCGGGTTTTAGGCCGGGTAAAATAATATCCAAACCCTATTCTCGGTTTCCAAGCTGGACTTTCTCTGAAATCGCAAAGTGAGCTGTTAATTTAATTTTTATTTTTTTATTGTTATTTTTTTAATTTTATTTTTATAATATTAAATTAATTAAAAATTAAATTTTATAAATTTTTTAGTCGATGCTCATTGAGTTATTTTAATTTCATGATTCAGGTTGCAGGTTTGACTGATTAACCAATGTTTATTTGGGTCGATTTTTTCTGGGTGTTTTTTGTTAATTAATTTTTTCTTTTTAATTTCATTATTTTAGATTGTGTTGGTTGATAATTGAGCTTTGTAATCCTTTTAAATTTTCTTTCTGGTGGATTATCTCAGTCTCATTACCCGGGTCGTGGATTTGACAAGTTATCATGGATCTTTTGTTTTATTTTTCAATTATTTTTTTTAATTTCATTATTTAGGATTGACTTGCTCGAAAACCAGGTTTTGTAATTTTTTTTATTTGCTTTTTATGATGTTATTTTATTTTTATAACTCATGTTGTATATTTGACAAGTTAACTTAAGTAATTTTTCTTGTGGTATTTTTTTTTATATTCCTAGTTATATTACAAATTTATTTTATATATTATTTTATTAAATTTCATTTTATTTTTATTTTGCTATCAAATAATATTATGGAACTCTTTTTAAAATATAGTTACGTGTTTTTTAATATAGTATAAACTTAGATCATAAAATTATAAAATCATAAATAATTTTTTTAACTAATTATATATTGATAATTCTAGTCAATGAATTAAATTATATTAAAATTTGATAAAATAAGTCAACAATATTATAATCAATGAGTGATCTAAATAAAATGAGAGAGAGAGTATGAAACAATAAATTAAACATGGAAAAATAAAAAGTCTCAAAAGTCAGACTAAAAATTCTCAATACAGATAAATCATTAAAAGGTAGGAAGCACACATAAACCTAGTGACAATCTGATTATTTCCATAACAATAAGTCTTGACAAACCCTTATTTGAGTTGCAATGTAATGAGTTTAAATTAGTAATTAATTAACGTAAATTCAATAATGAAATAAACCCCTAAATAATGTCTAATGTGTTTGAAAAAATTCAAATTAAAAATAATTATTAAAAAAACAATAAAAAAATTCTTCATGTTAAAATTCCTCTATGTAGCTAGAATTAATCTCCATTTTTTGTATATTTTTGGCAGATTTGAGTTCTAATTTCAAATATGTCGTTCTCTCCTGATTTCAAACATGTCATTCTTTTTTGTTTGGATGAATTATTGGGCCTAAGATATATAGTTGGAAATTTTTAAATGTATAGTTTATATCCCAACTTTAATCGAAATAAAATTTCACTAGTAGCTCTAGATATTCACAAACAGTACACGAAAGTCTTGTTTGACATATTTGACATATACTAGTTTACTAACTTTGACTATCTGAAATATTATGTTTTCTAACTCCACTTGACCTGAAAATTTACC
>Ga0325405_1000401_pt1 | contig 41732 bp, 34 predicted proteins | sample PopdelMetagenome_21_FD_205663 | JGI IMG/M metagenome (GOLD analysis project Ga0325405, IMG submission 205663) | Populus deltoides microbial communities from Bellville, Georgia, United States - Xylem-Control-R2 | ecosystem: Host-associated > Plants > Phyllosphere > Stem > Wood/Secondary xylem... | reverse complement strand
AATAATAATAATAATAATAATAATAATAATAATTTCATCAATCATCTCATAACAAAAGCAAAAAAGAAAAGGGGGGGATCAAAGATTGTGCAAGTGGTATATACCAGTTGATATGGCCGGTTGAGGATCCATATAATCAAAAGCGTCCAAATCTAATCTCATGGAACCAACCTACAACCAATAGAATTTCCAGAATTATCGAACTCAACCATTCATCTTGGTGCAATATATCAAGGGCATGAGACAGATCAAACCCTCACCTCTATGGCAGATTCTACAAACCTAGAATTCAGGCCATCATCATTTCCAGACTTCATCTCTGCAAGTTGAGTATTTGGGGGGCTCACATCCTCTTCAGTTGCAATATTTTCAGATGAGGGGTTGACTAATTCCAAGCAGCTGTTGTCGTTGAAATATAAAACTTCGCTGTCTTTTGATGGCTCATTACTCTCAACATTGCCCTGCTGAAGTAAAGTTGGACCATCTGGGTTCATCATTGTATTTGCAACATCAACAGGCTCTGTGGATTGTGTTTTTTGAGAATGTGCCTTGGGTTCTTCCTCGGCACATTTAGATGGAGATGAAGAGATAGGTGCTGGATTTTCATTTCTTTGCCGAGGTTTAGCCTTGGGCTTGAATTTCCCGCCAGCCCTAGCTGTAGCAGAAGTGAGAATCTTTCAATAGAAGAATAGGGTTTCCATTAGTGACAGATCAACAATGCTGTGAAAGCGTATCTTACAATTATTTTTTAGAGATTTAGGAAGAATGTCATCCAGTAGATCTGAATCAAACCCCAATGAGCCTGCCTAAAGACATAATTTTCAGGACTTATCAATCCCATGGATGCAACACATCAAAAACAAGAAAGGAGAGGATGAGTTCTTACCACTCCTGCTGATTTCACAAAGCTAGATTCCTGGTCATCATTACAACCATATATTGCAGCCTCCAAAGCCATAGCACCAACAGAGTCTGCATCATTTCTCCTAGCAGGGGAGAGGTTTGCTGCCTCCAAGCTTCCTATTTCCCAAGAGGATAAACCTTCCTTGTATTTCTGAGGTTCTTTGACCCCAACCATGTCAGAGGTGGCTAAGGGACTCCCTGACTCTTCAACCAATTTTGTTTTTCCATCATTGCTTTTCAAGGGTTCCTTAGTCCCAGTAGGTGATGGTGGAGACAATGAACCAATTTGACATGTCAACTTCTTATCCATGATACCAAAAGGCTGAACAGAAATTTTTGTGTCCAAGCTAGTTTGCGATGCCACCACAGCCTTTTCCTTGGCTTTGCTTGGAGGAATTGGAGGAATTGGTGCAAATTCCACCTTTTTTGGTCGTGGTTTGGCCTTAGGCTGAAACTTCCCACCTGACCTAGCTACTAACAAAATTAACATCAAACAATCCACTTTTTATTTAAAGCCAAAAAAAGACCATTTGTACTTTGATTTGCCAAGCATTGCTTACCATTCAAAGCAGGCTTAGGAAGAATATCATCAAAAGGGTCCACATCAGGATCCATTTGATTATCCCAACACAATATTGATGACCAGCTATATTATCTGTCTCCACAATCAAGTGGAAGCCCAGCAGAAAACCCCCCAAAAAGGGCACTAGCACTCTTCCAGCACGCTAAGGAAATCAAGAAATATAATCAATCAGAAGATTGCCAGTCTTCAACTTTCAAATTTTCTTGGAAGACTACTTCAAGAAACGAACTTACTTATACAAACATTCCCAGCTAAATAACACTATCACTCTTCAAATTAAGTTAAGCCCTGCTCATTCAAACCTAGAGATTAACACTTTTTAAAAAATACAAAATCACTTCAGCAACGCTTATATCATATATCTTATGTGGATTCATTAAAAGAATCAATCTTTGCACAAATAATCCACTTCTTCAGAGGAATAAATGAATGTAATTACATAGAAATGGCCTCCAAGAATTTGCAAACCTTCAAAAATTCATATTCCAATTTTAATTTTACAGCAATGGTTATTTAACATGTCCAAGAAAATTTCTCATCTATATCCAGCTTGATCTTAGTTTAGTCACTGTTAGGGTCTATAATCAATCAACCATGACCCAACTCACCAGTATGTGTTTTTCTAGCAATATCAAAAAGAAAAGAGGGTCTCTAGACTCTAAGATTGTGTTTGGTTAGTGTCTCGGGACAAAAGAGACAGACAAAAAAGACCAGACAAAAATGGAGATAGAGACGGAATTGTGTTTGGTAATTGGTATACAAGATAAAATAATTGTCATTGTATCCTATTGGACAAGACATAATAAAATATAAAAATATATTTTACCCTTAATCTATATTACTATGAAACTTACATATTTAAAAGAATAATGATTCATGCACACACACTTTAATTTATATTGAGTGTTGAAATTAATAATACAATAACTACTTTTGTCTTTACATGCCTTAGATGAAGATTTGGCAGTAAATACCTATTTCTCACTGCATAATAGAGCAATGAAACCACAAAACACAATTCAATTACAAATCATTTGATATTTAACCAATATCCAAAAACCTAATGCCACCAAACCAAAAGCAGAGACCAAAAAAAACATAGTTGACTCCATAGATAAATTATTCTTAAATAATACTAATTCAAAGCAGCATAGAGCCTGCAAAAACATACAGAATTGCCAATAAAGCAAGTCTATAGAATGTTTTCTTGTAATATCAGAAATGAGAATGCAACATGGAAACAAATATAACTGCAATCATGGTTATCAAGTAAGATAAATGAAAATTTCTTAGAAAGGCTTAAATAACTTATTAGGACTTGAAAGATTTTGAGCAAGAGAAACTGCCAAGCACAATCCTAAACCAACAGAAGCAGTGGATAAATTATGCCAGAAAAAAAGATATGGTGAAGCATAAACTTGAGAAGCCATAATCCATCAAAGCGATTGATCTAGCTAAAGTGGTATGGATTAAAGAAAAAGAATGCTAGGCAAGTTAGTTGCCTTCAACCAATTAAAGCTAGGTAGAATATGTTGTAAAAAGTCAGGAGCCTACGCAAAACTTGGTAGTGAGATAACATATGAAATATAGTTATCTCAACAGCCAAGACTGGAAAACAGAGAGCAGGGTGCTGCAGTTGATTTAGTGTAAATTATTGTGGACCGAAGGTATAAGAAAAATGAAAAGGTAAACAAAAATGAACCAAATATGCAATGGCAGTCAACAGAGTTGAGATCTAGATTATTACCTTTAAAGCTGCATTTGACAAAACAGGCTACAGTCGAATCTTATCAATAAAAAATATCAGTTAAAAAATAAAAGCAAAGCTATTGTGCAAATCAGCAAATATCTAGCAACATCGTGTTTCAATAAAGAAATTTTAACCATTTAGAAATAATTCCAGAAAGGCAACTAAGATAATTTAAGGATAATAAAATAACAAGTTGTTCTAGAGATAAATAATTTAAAATAATAGATATAAGGTGACAACATCCAAACTCTAGCTTGCATTAGAATCTATAAATCAACATCCTAACTCCACTTTGCATTAGAATCCATAAATTAATATCCTCAACTGTGTAAAGAAAGCAAAAGATTTTAGAATATATTGAACACTAAATTATCGGAAAGGAAATACTTCTGAACAAACACAAAATCAGCTCAAGATTTTGTGGAAAGGACATAGAGCATGAATTGATAATACTAATGTTTGCAAAGGTAAAAAAAAGACTGAAAACAGATTAATGATTGTCTGATTAAAAATAAATGAATGAATGAACAAGTTCTCTGCAAAAAAAGATCCAAGAAATGGTAAAGTCAGAGCCTTAAAATGCAGAGTAACAGCAACATCCTTGCTTTTTATCATGGATAGAGCTATTGTGGACATTACCACTTCTATCAATGAGGGTATATCTCACTATCAGTAAAAAAATTCAATGAGACTTAATTTACATGCAAGCATAGTAATGAAATGGTTTTCTGTTTGGCACCTTTTAATAGGAATTTATCTTCTTTATGCTAGGAAAACAAAAGAGACTACATAACTATGATGTTTCAATGGTTAGATTCAAAAGTTACGGTTTCTAACATTTATTATGCCCACACAGGATGGAAAAGGCCCGCCCAACAATATCAAAGTGCAATTATAGAAAGAAATTTGTTTCTAGTCGACATTATTCAGCTCCCAAACCGAAACTGAATAATATGAACTTCCCGAACCTTTTAGCAGTACATCTTTGATATGCTTCCTATTCTAAAAGTGAATCCCCAAGATATATGCAAACAACTAGCTCTTCCACAGCAGGGTTCAAACAAAATACATTGATGCTATAACGAAAAAACAAAGAAAAAGGTAAAAACCCAGGAACCATTACCAATAGTAACTCCATAATCACTACAATATTAACAGAGATTTCAATCATCTTCCTTGTTTTTTCTTTATGTTTAAATGAAATGATTTGATTTACTTGTAAGTTGTAACAGCTCTTCCAGTGTTGCATCGTGCCTACAGGCAATCAACTATCGGCCCAAAACAAACTAGTGGTGATCTAATGGTTGTCAAATGAATGCTTTTTTCAATTATTTGTTCCAATCCGAAGAAGAGCTTAAAAGGCATGGAAAAAAGAGGGAATCATTCAAAATCTGCAGCAATTGTATGCAATAAGAAATCTCAACAAAGAACAAAACATAAAAAAGTAAGTGGCGTAAGGAAGATAGAGCACCTGTAGAAGTAAGCACCAATTCTCCGATGACCTCTCTGTTGGTTGCTATCTGTTCTGCAAAAGATAACAGAGAAGGAAATTACGGGTGGGCGCTCTTCTCAGGAAATTAGGGCAGGCACTAATTAATTAGTTCTTCACCTTTCGTTTGGCTGCCAGCGTCTCAAAGGAAACCATATATAGGTCAGCCCGGGTCACGGGACTACCCACCGGGTCGACTGGGTATGACCTTTTTTGCGCTAGCTGTTTTTAACTTTGCCCAAACTAGTTCAGCCACCAGGTTCTGGGTTGACTCGCTGGGTTAATCCGGGTTTAATAACTATAATTTTGTATCCTACATAGCAAATAACTCAAGGCTATTTTGGGTTCTACAGAAAACAAGACCCAAGAATAGTTGGGTCTTGACGCAGCCGAAGCGCCACGTGTGCGCTGGGGTCTGCCCAGCACACAACAATGCAGCCCAAGCGGCGCATGTGTGATGGAGTCTGCTCAGCACAAAGACATTAGCTCAAGCGCCACTTGTCCCCACGTGATTTTTTTTCGATAATAACAACGTTTTTAAAAAATTTATTAATAATAACAATAATAATACTAGTAGTAATAATTTTTAATTTTATCTTTCAAATTAAATCTATAGTTTTTTTTCAATATTAAGAATAAATTTTTTAATTTAGTAATTATTTTATTAATAATATTTATTATTATGAAAATAATAATATTTATAACACAAAAGATAATAATTTTAACATTAATACTTTTGATTATAGTAAAAATAATAATATTCATAACACAAATAATACTATTTTTAATTCTAAAAATATTTGGTACACAAATAATAATAAAAAATTATATTAAAACTTTGAATTAATATAAAAATAATAATATTATAACACAAATAATAATATATTTGATATGAATATATTGAAATATAAGAAAAATAATAATATTTACAATGCAAATTATAATATTTTTTATATTAATACTTAAAATTGTTGAATATTTTTAATAATACTGCGCCGCGCGCTTACTTTTTATTTTTATAAAAAATATCATAAAAAATTAAAAGATAAATAATAGTATGTTTTTAATATTAATAATAATATTTTCTTTATAATATTAATTATAATAAAAATAATAATATTGCTAAAACAAATAATAATATTTAGAATCTTATAACTCAGAAACCTTGGGTCATGATGAAGAACTCGATAGAATTGAGTCCTTACACAATACCTTTTAATCTTGGGTTCTGACACCAAACCCATCCTATTTGTGTCTCGCGCCATGTGTTCCAATGTGGAGAGCGGGCATGGCTTACTCCCAGCACAGCACAACCACCACGTGTGTATTGAGGTATGCCAGCACACAGGCAGCTCCCCAAGCGCCACGCGTGTGCTTGGTCTGCCAGCACAAAGACAGACAGCTCAAGCGTCATATGTCTCCACGTTGTTTTTCTTTGATGGTAACAATAGTTTTTTTAAATTTAATAATAATAATAATAATAATAATAGTAATAGTAATAGTAATAGTAATAGTAATTTTACCTTTCAAATCAAATTTATGATTGTTTTTTCAATATTAAAAATATTTTTTTCTAATTTAGTAATTATTTTATTAATAATTTAGTAATTATTATAAAAATAATAATATTTTTTATATTAATACTTTTGATTATAGTAAAAATAATAATATTTATAACACAAAAGATAATATTTTTAATATTCATACTTTTGATTATAGTAAAAATAATAATATTCATAACACAAAAGATAATTTTTGTAATATTAATACTTTTGATTATAATAAAAAAATAATATTCATAATATTCATAATAATATTTTTTATATTAAAACTTTGAATTCTTATAAAAATAATAATAATAATATAACACAAATAATAATATATTTGTTATGAATACGTTTGAATTATAAGAAAAATAATAGTATTTAGAACAAAAATAATAATATTTTGATATGAATACTTTGAATTATAAGAAAAATAATAATATTTATAATACAAATAATAATTATTTTTATACAAATACTATGTATTAAAAGAAAAATAATAACACTTACGACACAAATTATAATATTTTTATATTAATATTTAGAATTGTTGAATATTTTTAATAATACTATGTCGCGAGCTCATTTTTTATTTTTATAAAAATATCATAAAAATTTATAATATAAATAATAATGTTTTAATCATTGTTTAAAAAAGGTAATCATTTAAAAAAAATATAATCATTATGCCCTTCAAATCAAATTTATTATTGTTTTTCAGTAGTAATAATTTTTTTTCAAATTTATTAGTTGTTATATTAGAAATTTTAATTATACTTAAAAGAATAATAATATTTATCACACAAATAATGGTATTTTTCATATTAATTATACTACAAATAATAATATTTTTTATATCAATATTATAATTATAGTAAAAACTAATTGAATTTATAATACAAATAATAATATTTTTAAGATTAATTCTTTTAATTATAAAAATATTTTATAATATTTTATTAACAATAATAATAGTTATTATATTTTTTACATTATTTTCGTGCAAGACCCAAAGTTTTTTTTGGGTGTTGCACCTAGGAGAACCCAAAGATATTTGGATCCTTTAAATGGTAGGACCCAAGGTATGTGTTGGGTCTTAATTCGGCATGACCTAAATCTGGTTAGGTCCTGCACGGGGAGGACCAAGGCTTTTGGAACGGTCTTGGGCCTGGCGTGGCAGCAAGACACACCAGCATTGGCTTCCCTTATCAAGCTAGACCTAATAGCTTTTGACAGGGGAGGCAATGCCCTAACCTCCATTTTTGACCAAAAACATTGCAGAGGACCTCCCCTTAAGGTCTACAGTATTCAGAACACCATTAATACTATTAATTATCATAAGCCCCTGGTGCCAAAGGCTGGGCAGACACGAGCTAGGTGTCTTCATGCTAGGGTCTCGGCCAGCCCCAGCGCCAGGTGGCTGTAACCTAGGCGCGGGAAGACGCGTCTGGCCTGCACAACGCTTAGGCAAGGCAACCCAAGCGCCAGGTGGTCAGAGCAGGGGTAGGCGCGCTTGGACTGGCAGCCCAAGTGTCAGTTGTCCGCTGCCACAAGGGGCGCTCCTCTAGCCTGGCGCTTGGGGCTTATTATTTTTTTTTAAATCTTTGTTTTTTCTTTGATAGTAATAATATTTGTTTTCAATTTTCTTCTGGTCTTTTTATTAATATATTTAATGATAGTAAAGACAATAATATTTAGAATACAAATAATAATATGTATCATATTAATAAGAATATCAAACTTGCCTGGTCAATTTTTTTCATTGCAATTTGCGTGGCCAAAGTTCATATAGTAATAATGATAATAGTTATTATATTTTGTTTTTGTCATTTCTTTTATCCTTAATATTAATACCTTTAATTACCATAAGATAATAATATTTAGAATACAACTAATAATATTTATCATATTGACAATAATATCAAACTTGCATGGCCAAAGTTTCCACAATACTTATTTTTTAAAAAATATATATTTAACAATAATAATAATGATAATTGTTATTATATATTTTTTTTATTTTTCTTCTTTGATGATCCAGTCTTGTGGGACTCTAAATCAAAGGTCGGTTAGAACAGACCTCGACAGCCGAGTCTGCACACACTGCGCGGCTGCAGTCCCAAGGGGCGTGCCTTCAACTTTGCTGGGCAACATGACCAAACTATGTTGGCTCCCTTTCGAAGTGTGTTCCCAAAAACATTGGGTCCAGCTGCTAAGTTAAAGCCAATAAATCTTAGCAAAGGATGCAATGCCCCCAGCCGTAATTGTTGACTCAAAACACAGCAGAGTAACGCCCCCTGCGCGTAATTGGCTGGTCCTATCATCCTAGTTTATAGCCAAACGCCAGGCTTCTGCTTCCAGGGCCATGCAACCCCACCAAAATCTCAATTGACCATTTTCTCCTCACCCAAAAAGACAACCCCATCCCATGCAGTCTTTGCAACTCACTATCGCAAGGCCCATAATACTTTTAGCAAATAGGAATCCCAAACAGTGCAATCCACAGTGAAAGTACTTGCATGCTACAATACCCGCACGACAGTGCAGAATATGTTGCAAAACTACTATGTAAGTCCATAGTGAATTGTGTCTTAGTCCATAATGCGCATGTACAGTAAGTCCACAATGAATTGCGTTTTGGTCCACAAAGCATGTAAGTATAGTGAAAAACCCACGCGTTTTAGAGTTTTTTTATTGTAATGTATGATCTAGAAGAAAAAGGATCTACCTATAAACTAAAAAAGAGCAAGGAATTTCCAATTTGTGGTCAGAAAAAAAAAGCACAATCTGCTGCACAATAAAATCACATGCAAAGAGGGCAAACCTTGTCTCAAATAAACGCGACACTATTTCCCAAGCAAACCACGTCAGCTCTTCCAATGTTACAGAGAGACTCAATGTAAAAGCAAATAGGTGTCATTAATGATGCCACAACCCCATTTATTTAATGCATAAATTGACAACAAACAGCTATCCTTATAGTGTATCTAACCTGAGAAAATAGCTGAACAAAGGGCCAAACCTTACACAAGTTAATAAAAACAACAAAGAACCAAGTAAATCCCTAACAAACTTAGCCAAAGTCTACAATAGCCAACCCAGTCACGAGCCTGCAGGAAAGGAAAAAAAAACTCAAGGGACTGATACAATCCACAGTCCCATAAGTCTAAATGAATAGTATTTTTACAACATGATTTATCTTTTTTATTAACACACACGAGTGTAGGGGTGTTTGTGAGTGAAGTTGTTTTTTAATGTATTTTTTATTTAAAAATATATTAAAATAATATATTTTTTATTTTTAAACATTTATTTTTTATATCAGCACATTAAAATAAATTATTAAAAAAATTCATGAAATGTTTGTTGCACCACAACTCCAAACAATATTATCAACAATTTGAACACTGTTGAGTTGTGTTTTTTCTACTTGATTGGTCATGCTAATTAAGTGTGATTATTTTTTATTTGGTTTGATTTCACCAATAAAAAATAACCAAAATGATTATTTTTAAAAATAAAAAATTAATATCAACTCAAACTAATCAATTTTAGTTTAGTTCGGTTAAGAGTGAATATTTTTTAATCGGTTTGATTTTATTAATAAAAAATAACCAAAGTGATTATTTAAAAAAAATTAATATCAGCTTAAACTAATCAATTTCAGTTTGGTTTGGTTAATTGAAGTAAAAAACCAGGAAAAAAAAACAAACTAGCCGTAATTTTACTCTCCAACAAATCGAAGGAAACACAAACATCAACCCAAGTAATCTTTTCTTCTAACCCTGAAGGCCAAATCAAACCCAATTGCCCCCTCTAAAGGCTTTCTCTCAATCTTAGTTCTTGCATCTTCTTTTCTTTCGTTTCTATCTTTTCTTATCTTGTCCACTAGAAATAGATGAAACTTTAATTATGAATCAAGGGAAAGGAAAACTTTTATCTATTTTCGTTGGACAAGATAATAAAATATATGTAAGACTTAAACTTTTAGCTCAACCTTAACCTAAATTAACACACACGCATGCATGCATGCATATATATATATATATATATATATATATATATATAATAATGTTGTAAAAAATTGATTTTCTATTTTTTAATTTTTGTGGCTGTCATGATTGTCCCCCCATCAAACCAATGACCTAAATTAACCTATGTATATAAGAAAAGGTTGCAAGAAAATTGTTTTTCTCTCTCATAATTCTTGTGGTTGTCATAATTGTCCCCCCATCAAACCAAGGATTTCAAATTTTGATCTTAAGTTTTTTAGTTCAAGAAAGATGGAAGTAACAAGTGAGTATTTCCCTCCTATGTTATTCTTTATTTTCAGGTTGTTTATGGAATGATCAAATAGGAAATTAGGGTTTATAAAGATTTGAAGTTTATGTTGTTAAGATTGATTCATGATTATTATGGGTTTAAGGTTAAGTAATTAATTTTGGGTGTGTTGTTAGAAATAAGAATTTGCGAATTGATTTATTATGGGTTAAGAAATTTTTTTCAACTTTGCTGAAAATTCTGGACAAAATGATCTTAAAGTTGAAGATGATGAGATTTTATTTTGGTCATTGATTCATGAAAATTATAGTTTAGTCCTTAAACTTTGAAAAATATAATTTGAAAAAAAAATAAAAGTGAATATCATGAGGGAAACTTAATAAATTCATCCTAAAATCACAAAAGAGAGATAAAATTAAGTAATCAAAATGTGCTAGAAAGAGATTTGGACAAGAAAGATTTGTAAATTCAAGGTCTAAACCCAAGAAATATTAGGATAAGGGATTTTTTTAGAGGAGGAAGAAAAGTGAGGATAATGGTGTTTTTCCAAGCTTTCAACCTTTCTTTTTCCTTTGAGTTGAGAGGTCAGAAACTTCTCCAAAAAAATTAATTGAGATAGTTTATGTATATTGTTAAATTGAAAGTTTTAGTATGTAGGGATATTTGAAATTGTATATTAGCGTGTTAGATTGTATATTTTGATTGTTACAATATGTTAAATGATGTGAAAAATAATTGGGTAACAACTCAATTTGAAGAAATTAAAGGAAATTTATCCTCCCTCTTAAACAAGGGTTTTGGCCAAAATAAGAGAAAAATGGTGTTTGGATTGTTTAAGGAATGAGAAGTTTTAGCTAAGACACAAAAAATTTAATTAGAATGGTTGATTTACCATGAAATGTGGTTATTAACATGTTAATTTAATTATTGATATATGAATAATTTTAAAGAAATTTGAAATGGAGTATCATTCCCACATTTATGCATAATTACAGCAAAATGAAAAAAAAAAGCGAGTTTTATAAGTTCTTATCAATGAATTAAAAGCTTAGTTATAATGGTGAAATCAAAATGTGGATTTTGTGTGGATGGAGATTTGAATTAGTTACAATGTGCATGTTGGTACAAGTGAGACTACGGGTATCATACATCAATAGGGGAAGGCTAGCAAAGCACAAGTTCCAGGTTGGTGTTAAACATCATACCCTTTTTAATTTATTTAATTAAAGTTAATTATGTTACTAAAATCTCATTAAATTTAAAATTCATGTTGTTAAATAACATATGTTGAGCTAGTTATACCGGTTTAGGGACTAACACCTGGACATGTTGAGCTAGTTATCCTGGCATAGAGACTATTGCCCAATTCACGTATGTTTAGCTAGTTATCTCGGTTTAGGGACTAGCGCTCAGATTAGAAAAATGCAAATAATTATATTGAATATAAGTTCTGTATTTAGTTTTGGTCACGTATAAAAGTTCACTTGATAATAAAAAGGTATCCGAGAAAGGACTAAAATTTATCTATATCATAGAGATGTGAAGCCTTTGAGGGGTTGATTTGATTAAGTTAAATTAGATAATTTTTACATATTTAGTGTCCAACTTTCGAGGACTTTCACATTTTTAATATCATCCTACAATAAATTTATTTAAGTATCTTTAATTTATAATTCAAGAAAAAAGATTAATTATTGACAATTTTTGAATGATAGAATTATTATTAAATAAAATCGAAGTATAGCTCATGACATTGCCTATCTAAGGATTTAAAGCAAACTCACAGCAAGACATAATTTAAATATTCTAGTTTCGAAATAATTAACATTACACCATACATGATAATTTTATAACATTTTAAATTAAATCTAAAATATAACATCTTAGAACATATTTACATACAAAATTACCTAACAATTTGTTACACTACAAAATTTAATACAAAACTAAAACTCCTAAAAACAACTATGAATCAATGTATTACTGTGAGGTACTTGAAATTTATTTCATATAAAATTTATCTCTCTTAAAATATAACATAAAATAAATATGAATATTCGATGATGAGAAAAGTTGTAATCTTCATTTGCAGGGTGTGAAAATTTGATTGAGTTGATAACTTAGTAATGAAATAAATAGGAGAAACTCTGCTGAAATTTTTGGAAAAAAAATTCCCCCACTTTTATCGATAATATAACATGTATATATGGAATATCATGTGATTAAATTTGGGGTTGTTACAATTATGGTCACTAAAAAACCTATTGATTTGCAAGAGTCTGGGTAAGAGGAGTAGTTATGCATGAGAAAGACGCATCACCCCTAGTGTATCTTACATATTGTAAGCTGTATCATTAATTAATTGTTTTTTAAGTCATGTTTATATTCGATGGTCCATCTAAAATTTAAGAAAAGTTATCATTAGTAAAAATGCCATTATTTTATGGACTTGAGGTAGATCCTCCTTACTAAGAAGGCCTCTATCTCTAGGGGCTCAAGATAAAGCTCAAGATAAATCCCCCACAGTAAGGAGGTTTTTACCTTATAGGCTAAAACCTAATAATTTTAAAGTCCAAAATTTAATAGTGTATTTATTTTTATCTTGTATCTTTAGTATCCGATGATATATTCTACAGTGTAATTTATACCCCCAGATATTAAAGTCTACAATCGATTCCTAACATTTTATTTCATTCAATTCATTTAATTTGATACTAGAAATGTGCATTATATTGTAAAATTCATACCCTAAATATTAATTAAACAAGTTGATTTTTGTGGGTGTTTGAAATAATAGGCACATCCTAATGGAAAATCACAAACTTGTTATGAATGGGCTCAGCCTAGACACATGGGCTGAGTTTCCTAGCCTAAAGCCCAAGCCTAAAAACACGTCACAAAATAAAAAAAAAAAAAGAGAGATCAAAAGAGGAGAAACATAAGAATATAAAGAACAAACAATGAACCCAAAAACCAAAATGTTAATCCAGACCATATTACATTAAACAAAAAAGCACAAAGAGATGCAACATCCAAAACTAAGATATAATCATGCATCAAACAATAACAATGAGCTCTGGTATGGATAAATCGACTGTGATAGTAAAAAAAAAAACTAAACTTAGCATTTGAAAGCTTCAAATGATTGATTGATCCAAAATAAGTTTTAAGATGACCAAATAAAGGTGTAAAAATGATCATGTATGAGCTACAACTTTTATCGAAGCTCAATAAGAAGGTTAAGACATCAAGACATTAGAAGACCTAAATTTAGGTTCAAGAACATTCAAAGCTAAAACCCATAACCTCATACCTAAACCTATAAAGAACAGAAACCTAGAAATAACACAAATAGCCTATAAAACAGCATAAACGTTGCAACCATAACTCAAATATTTCTACCATAATTTGCTTGAACCACCCAAAACAAACAAGAAACAAAAATAAAAAGCAAAACAACAAGCAAAACCATATTGTCTGGAACAAACTAGAAATGCATTTTCTTATGCACAAACATTGGTATATTAATTAACTCCCTCTTTCTTGACCATAAATAACATGTTTTTAGCTTAAGTAAACCAACCAACCATTAATAGTGGTATAAGAACAACAAATAAAAATCAGCAACATCATCTTTCAACATATTTTACCATAATGACTTTACTGGTTATCTTAAACATTAAAACATGCTAAAATGTATCTCAAATTGATATTTATCACTTTAATAGCAATCCTAAGCCTCAAACAAAAATTAAAGATACATATGCATACTAAATCATGAAATAACTAAACATCTAAAATAATAGGAAAAAACAAACAAATATCCAGTGCATTTGAACTAATAAATAACTTTAAAGGAATACATAGTGAACATTCAATGCAAAAATTAAAAAAAAAATAGAAAAGGAAAGGGTGTGCTAATTGAGCTTCACCCTTATCAAAGTTATAAATATACCATGTTGAGTAATGTAGCTTGGATTTTGTTACTTATTTCTCATTTTTTCTGGTTCCTTTTTGATCTGAGATTGATCTAGATTCTTCTTTTTCTTTTTGAACATGTCATCTTTATAACTTTCATTTAATTGTATTATAGGGTATTCTTTTGATTTCTTTTCTTTCCTCTCTTTCTCTCTGTTTTTTCCTCCCCCTTCGTTTTCTGAAGAGTAGATAGCTTTTGATAGGCAAACTCCAGCCAAAACAAAACCACCATGGTTTTTTTCAAGAATTTATCAGGGAAGGTTTTTATTCTCTCTTCCAAAACTTTCCTCTTTGAAATAGAGTGTGCTTGGTCTCTTTTGTCTTTTTATAAACAAAAATCACACATGAGAAAACAGTCTAAGACTTTTTTTTGTCATGGTGAAATTTTCTTCAATCATGGATGATTAAATTAGGTGCTTTGTCAAGGTTATTCTGAAGATCAGGACACAAATGATTCGTTTAAGGACTTGAATCTCATAAAGGGTATGTAGACCCTTGATTTGATTAATTTTAGTCCTCGAACTTACACGTCTTTTGCATTAATTTTTCAATCTTTAAATTTATTTCAATTGAACCCCCGATTGCACCAATTGAGCTTGAAAAAAATTAATTTTGGTCCTCTAAAATTTCAATATTCTCAATTAAATCCAAATTAGGCTTCCAAACTTAATTTTTCACCAATTAAGTCCTTCATCAAATAATTTTACCCATTAAAAGTCTAATTAAGTCATTGTAATTAATTAGATGTTTTAATATTGGGCTAAATTAATTTTTAAACTTAATTAAATCTTTAATTAGACTCATGATTAAATCAAATTAACCTATTAAAAATCTAATTAAGTCCTTAAACTTATTTTTTATGCAAATTCATCTAATATTCACGTAATTTAGGTCCTTTAAGGGTGTGATTAAGTTTTCAATTTTGCCAGAGATCTAGTTTGGTCCCCTCATCTCTCATTTATACATCTAGATCCATGTTATTGCCAACCTAGTTAGTTGTCCTCTTATGCAATTTTAACCTCTTTTCTTTATTATTATTATTATTATTATTATTATTATTATTATTATTATTATTATTATTATTTATAAAATAAAATGATAATTTTAAAGAACTCAAGATTGGATTATGATAGGTGCCCTCTCTTTGTAATGCTTACGATAGAAAGTCTCATAAGAGACTTTAGATGCTAAGCTTGTAAATAAAAAAAGATAAAAAGATATGAAAGATTTTTTTGTAATGGTAGGATAAAAAAACTCAAATGAGTATTTCTAGATTTACCAAATCAATAAGTGATTAATTCTTTCAAAGTGATAAGATATTCTAAGATATGTCAAAGGATGATAGATCTACCAAAATTTTTCAGAAATGAAGGTTCAAAAGCACACTTTAAATGTGATAATGCCAAAAACATCATTTAAGAGAGATACAGGCTAAACAATGCATTATCTTGAAGGTAATGGCTCAAAAGCAAACTTAGAAGACAACAGTGCCAAAAACATTATCTAAAAGAGATATGAGCTAAACAACGCACTATTTAGAAGGTAAGGGCTCAAAGATGCACTCAAAAGATGACAGTGTCAAAAGCATTATCTGAAGGAGATAAGGGCTAAACAGTATACTATTTAAGGGTGGGGGCGCAGAGGCACACTAAAAAAAATAATAGTGCCAAAAGCATTATCCAAGGGAGATAAGGGTCGAATAACACACTATCTAGAATGTGAGGGTTCAAATATGCACTCAAAATATGATAATGTCAAAAGCATTATCTAAAAAAAAAGAGCTAAACAACACACTATTTAAAAGATGAGGGGTTCAAAGGTGCACTTAAAATGTGATAGTGCCAAAAGCATTATCTAAAGGATATATAGGCTAAACAATGTACTATCAGAATGTGAGGACTCCAATGTGCACTCAAAAAATAATAGCGCCAAAAGCACTATCTAAAGGAGATAAGGGCTAGACAACACACTATTTGAAAGACGATGGCTCAAAAAGCACTTAAAATGATATGTTTCAAAGTTGTAATCATATGACCTTAAAGATATCTTATCATCTTATATTTTGTAAATTGGGTTTTTTTGGCTCTTGTATTGGTAAGAATTAAACCTTTGATAGTTTTTCTTTGTTGAAAACATTATTCAAATCCATCAAGGATTCTTTTATTAGACTCTCTATAAAGATCAATATGCAATGTTTTGGGGTTAATATGCATGAATTTTTACCTAACAAACACAAGTCCCTTTTTTTTTTATGAATTATGTCTTTTGAAACTTCAATCTTTATAGCAAGTTTTCATGGCTTTTTTGTTTTGGCTTACTTGGGCTATAATTTATGAACTTCATTTATGAGAAAGGAAATACTCATTTGATGAGCTCAGATGATCTTTTCCTATCCTATTATCTGGGCACTTTTGTCTCATCAAGTGTGACCTTTCAAGGTTCCAGTATTTGTCATTGTAATTATATGAGTGCCACTTTTAGGGTATTATGACTACCACCCAGTATTATCTATGCTTGCTCTATGATTGATTTCCTAGTTATATCTTGAGCTCTCAAAAGACATTGGAGGATTTAAACAATTTGCTTCCTGTTTTTTTGTCTTTTTAGAAAAGAAATTTATATAGATAGTCTTGTTAGGTTTCTTAAATTGCCCTTAGCCTTATCATGCTCCTAAGTTATTTATCTTCTTCTTTTTTGTTTAGGTTTTCATAAGGACAATGTTATGCAGAAGATGTTTGATTCTTATAAAAGATTGATTTCATGGAAAAATCTTTGGAACTTCAAAGCTACTTCCAAATATAAAAACTATTTTGATGCAAGTTTAAAAGCAAATTTGTTTCAAAAAAATTCGAGCAACTCCTATGAACAGGGTTTCCTAAAGGTTGAACTTTAGACTTTGGTGCATGTTTTTTTTTAGTAAAAATATGAGGTAACCTTTTGTTTTCATGATTTGTTGGTCAAAGGACTTGAGTTTCGACTCGAGAGTTTTGGATAAAATAAAATATTTGAAACATTTATTTTACTTGTATGAATAATAAAACACAATCATAATCTTTTAAAGATCTTATTTTGCACGAGAGAGCATTGTTTACCAACCCTTATTATTTGCTTTTGATTAGACTGGATAATGTGGGCTTTAGCTCTTAGTTATGAAAGAAAATGATATTTATAGGCTTAAGAGGTATTTAAGGGCTTTCAGGACTAAGGATCACTAGTGCTAGTTCCCAAACCTTCGTTATTTTTTCTTCATTATGGTTGATGACCTCCCAAACCTAATAATAAGTTAAAAATTATTTAATTTAATTAATTATTTTTATCAGGATTATAATTTGTAATTGAGCCAACATATTAAGAGCCTAACATGTCATATACGTTAAGAACCATTTATAAGTACTTAAATTGAGATAATTAATCAAGTGAGCTTTATAATCTGATTTACACTTTACACATATAAAATATACTTATATAAGTAAGATACACCTATATAAAATGTTATGCTTTATAATCTGATGTATACTTTACACATATAATATACACCTATACAAGTAAGATACACCTATATAAATACGCAAAGTGAAAAAAAAAGAGCCAATATTCAAAGCATTACAATCTTCTTCTCTAGAAAGGTTTTAGGATATTTTTATTTCGGTAATTCATGTGGATTATTATTAGATGTCGAATAGTTGAACAATTTAAGGTTTGTGACAACCTAACCTTAAAGAGTTTATCTGACCCTCGAAAAAAAATATTCTTCAAGTAATCTTTGCACAAGCCGTAACACAACTTTAAATTGTCTAACAAGATTCTTAAAGCTTCTAAAAAATTTGAAAATTACTATTTTCATTGTGTTTATATGTTTCATAACATCCGAATATGAATATTTTAGATAAGCATAACATTAAGAGCTTTATGTACCTCACAATTTGAATTGAGGAAGCTATGAAAATACAAGAAAGACTTTGACAGATCACTTAATTAACAATCTATTTCGATTGGTTTTAACTCTCTCCACGTCAACTACAACAATCAAGTATCTTTTCTGGCCATGAAAATTGTTAAAAACAAGTTTAGAAATAAGATGGAAGATGGATATCCTGTTAATGCACAAATTACTTTCATTAAAAAAAATGCACAGACTTTTGATATTGACTTGATTACTAACGAGTTTGATGATATGAAAGAATGTATATATTCTTCAAAACCAGAACAATTCTATCAAAACCCCGAGTCAATAGAGTCAGCAGGGGTAAAACCCATGTTAAAAGTTTTTCTGATTATTTTTTTGCTAAATATCATTTTGATATTTTTTTAAAATTAGATTATTTCTTCTAACTCGTGACTCGAGCCTTGCCTTACATCAACTATTTTATCGAGTTTTAAACTATAATAACAATTATTTGATATGATCATTTAATTTTTTTTAAAAAGCATTATCTGTATTGTTATTTCATTGACAAGTAGGGGGTAAAAAAATGAGTAATCTAAAATACATTTGACATGGTATGATATTTTCATTGAAAAATACTTTATAATTTGGATTGTTGTCGGCTAAGGGGCTCCAAACAGAGTAATTCTTCTTAGATTCCACTAGTTGGATGTCGCGTTACGTGACGGGTTCACCTTTTATTTTCATAAAAACTACTGTAAAAATGTACAATATAAAACATAATATTTTTTAAATATTAATAATAATTATTTTTCCAAATCTATTAATTATTTTATTAATAATATTAATTATAATAAAATAATAATATTTGTAATACAAATAATACTATTTTTATATGAATATTTAGATTTATAATAAAACTAATAATATTTATAACATAAATAATTATATTAAGAATTTCAAGGATGATTACAACACATAATAATATTTTTTATATCAATACTTTGAGTTATAATAAAAATAATAATATTTATAACACAAATAATACTATTTTTTATCTGAACACTTTGAATTATAAGAAAAAAAAAATAATATTTATAACACACATTATTATATTAACACATGTGGTAGGGCGCAGACGCATCCAGACCCAACTTGGGGTTAGGCGTGGACTCCTCCACACCCACCTTGGGGGTTGGGTGTGAACACACATTATTATATAAACACAGATATGGTGGGGCGCGGACGAGTCCGGACCTGAGCTCCATGTGGCGACGAGGGTCGCCATAGCCAATCAAGCCTTTTACCAAGACCCAAGCGTCAAGTGGAGCTTGGGTCTGCCCCTCACATTGGAGCCACCTAAGCGCTAGGGGGCGCTCGGGTGTGCCCAAGCGCCATGTGGCGCATGGATCATGGCAAATGGCCCCATTATCTTGGGTCTGAAGCAGGACTCGATTGTCTTAGGTCCGACGTCATATACCCAGCTTAATGGTTCTGGCGTGAACCAATTTTATTTGGTCTTGATGAAATATTTTTAAATATTTTAATTTTTACTATAATTAAAAGTATTACTATAAAAAATAGTATTATTTGTGTTATAAATATTTTAATTTTTATTATAATTAAAAGTATCAATATCAAAAATAGTTTTATTTGTATAATGAATAGTATTCGCATTAAAAAATGTTATTATTATTATTATTATTATTAAAATTTAAAATATTTGTATAAAAATTGTATTATTTGTGCTTTAAATATTATTATTTTATTTATAATTAATAGTATGAATACTAAAAATATTATCAATTGTGATATAAATAATGCTATTTTTATTATAAGTAGTAATATTATAATAACAATGGGAAGCGCCACGCAGCGGTTGGGCTGCCATAGCCAATCATGCCTTTTATCAAGACCCAAGCGCCAGGTGGTGCTGTGGTCTGCCCCTCAAATTGGAACCGCCTAAGCACCAGGTGGCGCTAGGGTCTGCCCCGCGCAAAGGCCGGGCATCCCCAATGCCAGGTGTTCTTGCTGTGGCATCTCCAGCGCCAGGTGTCCGCTCTCCATGTCCTGCAGCCCACCAAATTTTGTGCTGACCATTTTCTCCCCGACCATCCTTTCGATGCCAAATGCACCCCAGCGAAAAGACTACCCCACCCCTCCACCGTTACCCTCGCAACTCTTTGTGTCAAGGGTTGGGCTGCCATTACACTGCTTCAATCCATAATGCTTTGTGTATATGTAAACAGTAACAGGGGCACTAAGCCCTTTTAGTATATTACCTAATTTATTTAGATGTGATTTGTACGGGATATTAATCAATTAACTATAACTAAAATTAATCGGTGTTTCACTGTAGTGCGGGCTGCGGTGCACTGTGAGTGAATTTACTGTGGATTGCACTGTAGTGTGAGTACTATTTACTATGAGTGCTTTCATTGTGGACTGCATTGTTTGATGAGGGCATGCGTGAGGCTGCAACCAGCAGCCCCACGCCCCCTAGGCTGCAATCACCTGGCGCTTGGTTGCCAGGCACACTGACCGCACCCAGGCTGCGGCCACCTAACGCTGTTCTGCCCACCCTTGGACGCTTGGGCTGCCTGCATGTATGCTGGGCAGACCAAGCGCACACGTGGCGCTTAGGCTGATGCATGTGTGAGAAATATTATTATTTTTATTGTGTTGATGCGTGTGTGAGAAATATTATTATTTTTATAATAATTTTAAGTTTAAATATATAAAATATTATTATTTATATTATCAATATTCTTGGAATTAAAAATAGCATTATTTGTGTTATGAATATTATTATTTTTACTATAGTCAAAAGTATTAATATAAAAAAATATTATTTTTTGTGTTATAAATATTATTTTTTTATAATAATTGATATTATTAATAAAATAATTACTGAATTAGAAAAAAAATTTCTTAATATTGAAAACAACCATATATTTGATTTGAAGGGTAAAATTTAAGATTACTATTATTATTATTGTTATTATCATCATTAATAAATTAAAAAAAAAAAACTATTATTACTATCAAAGAAAAACCATGTGGAAACACGTGACGCTTGGCCTCCTGCTTGTGTTCTGGGCAGACCCCAACGTACACGTTGCGCTTGGGCTACTTGATTGTGTGTTGAGCACCCCCAACGCATACTGACGCTTAGGTTGCGCTGGGAGTGAGCCATGCCCGTGCCGCACTTGGAGACACCTAACCCTTGGGTCATGACGCTGGACCGAAGGTTCCCGGGTCGTAGGTTTCTAAATATTATTATTTTTGTTATAATTAATATTATTAATAAATTTGAAAGAAAATATTATTATTAACATTGAAAACATATTATTATTTATATTACAAATTTTTATGATATTTTTTATAAAAATAAAAAGTGAGCTCGAGGCACAATATTGATAACACTATTTAACAATTCTAAGTATTAATGTAAAAAAATATTATAATTTTGCGTTGTAAATATTATTATTTTTCTTATAATATAAAGTATTCATATAAAAAAAATAATATCATTTGTGTTTTAAATATTATTATTTTTCCTATCATTCAAAGTATTCATTTCAAAATATTATTATTTGTGTTCTAAATACTATTATTTTTGTTATAATTCAACGTATTCATATCAAATATATTATTATTTGTATTATAATATTATTATTTTTATAATAATGCAAATTTTTATTATAAAAAGATATTATTATTTGTGTTCTAAATATTCTTGGAATTAAAAATAGTATTGTTTAAGTTATGACTATTATTATTTTTACTACAATCAAAAGTATTAATATCAAAAATATTATATTTTGTGTTATAAATATTATTTTTTATAGTAATTAATATTATTAATAAAATAATTAATAAATTTGAAGAAAATTATTCTTAATATTGAACAACAACCATAGATTTGATTTGTAAGGTAAAATTAAAAATCACTACTAGTATAATTATTATTATTATTATTATCATTAATAAATTTTTTAAAACTGCTATTACTATCGAAAAAAAATCTCGTGGAGACACGTGGCACTTAAGCTAATGTGTGGGTGTTGGGCAGACCCCAGTGCACACGGGGCGCTGGGGCTAAGGCCCGTGTGCTAGGCAAACCCAAGCACGCATTAGCGTACACATGGCGTTGGGGCTGCGTTGGGATTGAGCCATGCCCGTGCCCCGCTAGGGGACACTTGGTGCTTCGGTCATGGCGATGAACTTGCGGTCCCTATATCTTAGGATTATAAATATTATTATTTGTTTTATAAATATTATTATTTTTATTATAATTAATATTATTAATAAAATAATTAATAAAGTTGAAAGAAAATATTATTATTAATATTGAAAACATATTATTGTTTATATTATAAATTTTTATGATATTTTTTATATAAACAAAGTGAGACTGCAATATTAATAAAAACATTCAACAATTTTAAGTATTAATATAAAAAAATTATAATTTGCGTTATAAATATTATTATTTTTTTTATAAGACAAAGTATTCATATAAAAAATAGTATTATTTGTGTTCTAAATATTATTATTTTTCTTATCTTTCAAAGTATTCGTATCATAATATTATTATTTGTGTTCTAAAATTTATTATTTTTCTTATAATTCAATGTCATCGTATTAAATATATTATTATTTGTGTTATAATATTATTATTTTTATAATAATTTAAATTTGTAATATAAAAAAATATTATTATTTGTGTTCTAACTATTTTTTTGAATTAAGAATAGTATTGTTTAAGTTATGACTATTATTATTTTTACTATAATCAAAAGTATTAATATAAAAAATAATATCTTTTGTGTTGCAAATATTATTATTTTTATAATAATTAATATTATTAATAAAATAATTATTAAATTAGAAAAAAATATATTCTTAATATTGAAAAACAACCATAGATTTGATTTGTAAGGTAAAATTAAAAATTACTACTAGTATAATTATTATTATCATTATTAATAAATTTTTAAAAGTTGCTATTATTATCGAAGAAAAACCTCGTGGGGACACGTGGTACTTGGGCTAACGAGTGTGTGCTGGGCAGACCTTAGCGCACACGTGGCGCTGGGACTAATACTTATGTGTTGGGCAGACTCGAGCACGCACGTGACGCTAGGGTTGCCTGTCTAGAGACTGGGCACCCGAGCCCCACACGTGGCATGTAAACTAACTTCCATGGTATCTAGAATGGTAGGATTTCAATAAATATCACAGTGGTTAATTTTATACAAGAGAATGCTTTCCTTTAAATGAACTTGTTGATGTTTTTAGACTGAGGTGCATGTCATGCTGTCTGTATCGTTTATAGTTGCTATTTGAAATTTTGTATACGAACACATGTTATTGCGAGAAGCTATCAATTCAGCATCGTCCCTCACCCAGACCTTAAGAGCGTGTTTGGTATTGCAGTAGCTTTTGTGATTGTGGTGTGAAAAAAACAGTTTAATAAAAAGTGCTTTCTGTGAGGTTGATTTCAAAAAAAATTGGTGTTTGGTTAAAACAGTGGTTGAAGTTGTGGTTTTAAAAAAAAAAACAGTTTCTTGTGTTTGGTTAAAACATTGTGGTTGAAATTATGGTCGAAAAAAAAGCAGTTTTGTGTTTGGTAAAACTGTGGTTAAAAAAAAATATGTTCTTGTTTTTGGTTAATATGCTTTGTATTTTATATTTGATTTGAATTAATTAAAAGGACATAGATAAACACATATATATAATTCCAAAACATAGGTGTTTTGTAATTATGATTACATAACAAAATGAAAAATCCTCATACATTAATGTACTCCTTTATTGTTCCATTAAACTATTTGCAATTCCATCGCGTACAAAATCCATACGTGAAGGTCTCTGTGAGCCTTGAACGGCCGAAGCCTGAACAATATCAGGTAAAAAGTCATCTGGAATTAAATTGGGGTTGTGATCATACTCGGAAAAAATTGCATCATCTTGCGAACTCCTTCTAATATAGTTATGTAGTGCCATTGATGTAACTACAATCTCAACTTGTGTCTTGTATGGATAAGCAGGCATGTTTTGCAAAATTTTCCACCTTTGTTTCCATACCCCAAAAGAACGTTCAATCACGTTACGTAGTGACGAGTGTGCACGATTAAACACTTCTTTCCGACCACTTGGCTGTCCACGACGCCTAAATTCTTGGAAGTGATACCTCTCACCTTTATAGGGACCCAAATACCCATACTCGTTTGGATATCCAGCATCGACCAAATAGTATTTGTCTGCAAAAAATAACATGTAATTTTAAACAAAATTGGAAAAAAATTATATTCCTTCAATTACCAAATCTTTAATTTAGTCAAAATCACAACCTTCCGGAGGTTTGGAAATTTGATATTGCTACTGTTAATAGCCTCAAGAAAAATACGCGTATCGTGTGCACTGCCTTCCCATCCTGCCCACACGAACATGAATTGCATGTCGAAACTACAAGCAGCCATGACATTTTGTGTTGGTACACCATTTCGTCCAATAAATGAAATTTGATTTTCAGATGGTATGCAGGCACGGACATGTGTTCCATCAATTGCACCGACACAATTCTACATGCCACAAAAACATTTATAATACTTATAAACATTTATAACATATTTCATACTCCTCTGAACAACTTAATTAAACTACTTAATTATATATAAAAAAAATCATCTTACCTTGAAATGTGGCATAAATCTTGGATTCATAGCAATTTCTCTTGGTGTGCTCGTAAATTATGGATCTACTGATTTTATGACTTCCACAACAAACAAACGTAATGATTTAAGCACTTCTTTAAAACATCTACTAATAGTTTCACCTGAATGCTGGAATCTTTCCTGCACTTGTCTATTTAACGCCCCAACTGCTATTGTAAATAGAAACATTGCCACTTTTTCAATAACGCTCATTCTTTTTAACGGTTTTAAGCCATGATGCGTTTTTAATTCGGTGCACAAACTCAACAAAGTGGTTGCGTCCATCCTGAACATGTTAACACTTCGTTTCCAATGACATCTTAAAACCTCCGACAACCAACGCATCCCTGTGTTATAGGAAACCATACATGGTTCTTTATACATATAATTAATATAATACGTGTTTATAGCTCCAGCTATGCATATAATTAATTTTTTCCTATTAAAATGCCTCCTTATAATAAATGCATCGTCACCATCACTGTCATCATCAACGTCGTCGTCGTCGTCATCGTCATTACTGTCGTCGGAGTCGTTTCCATTACTATCATCTCCGGTACCATCAATTGAAGCACCACTACTTTCACAACTAGGATAATTAATTTGGTCTACAATGCGGTTCATTACATTATCATAATTACCATCGAAATCTTCATTAAATATGTCATTAAATCGTGGATCATCCATAACTTCAATTACATGTAAACAAGAAAAAAATTATATGTTGTTAATAAAAAAACTTTAAATAATTAAATATCATTCAATAAAAAAACTATCAAAGAGTTGGTGCGACATAAGTTTTTTCCATACCTGTAAAGCCAGCAAAAAAAGAATATTCTACTTGCTTGTATAAAATGCAGCTGAGAGGTTTGAGAAGCTTGTTATGAAGAAAGCTACTTCAGTGAAAAATATGATGCAAACATTCCTCTATATATAGAAAAATTTCAATGCTCTTTACGTCTATTTTACAATTTTTTAGCTTTCAACATAAGTACATTCACATGTATGTATATGCTGTAAAAGTAGCATATAATGTTACTTTTACAGCTCATATATGTACACCATCCTGACATGTAGTCTTTCACACCAGATTTAAAAGGAATAAAAACAGAGTTAAAAGTTAAAAACCAGCAGCAAGACCAAGCTTTCAGAAAAGGAAGAAACACCAACAGCATTAGTCCCATCAGACCTCACGGCAACAAAGAAAAAAACATCAACAGTAACTGCAAAAGGGGTTTCTTTTCAGACATCACAAGTTCACAGTAGCTACCCCAATGGAAAAAAATACTGTCAAGTAAAGAATCACCAGCAGCATGTCAATGTCACAGTAGCTAATCCAATGGAAAAAATTACAGCCAAGGAAAGAATCACCAGCAGCATGTCAATCTCAAAGTAGCTAATCCAATGGAACAAAACAGCTAAGGAAAGAAACACAACAGCATGTATTATTAGTCCCATCAGACCTCACGGCAGCAAAGAAAAAAACAGCAACAGTAAACTGTAAAAGGGGTTTCTTTTTAGACACCACAAGCTCACAATAGCTACCTAATGGAAAAAATGCAGCCAAGGAAAGAAACACCAACAACATGTATTATTATTCCCATCAAACCTCACGGCAGCAAAGAAAAAAATATAGGGAACAAAACAGTGAAGGTAAATTAACAACCAATTCCATTAAAGGGTCAACCATTTAACATTAACCATTGAACATTGTAATTCCTAGATAAAATACAACATTACAACCAGCAATTTCTCATACAAGTCTGTTAACTCTCGAAAAGCAGTTTAATAAATATAACAGTACATAAATTACCGCAAATGGATATGCTCATATGTCGTTACATGAAATGTGGAATAATATAATGTCTCGGACAAACTTCGGCAAATGGAAACTACTCTTTTAAAAACCGGCATCCCATTACTCTGCAACAAAAAAATAAACATGTATAAATATCCAAAGCACTTGAACATAGTTAATTGATTAATAGTTAAGAAACTTAAATCATACCATGTCAGCTAAGCACGTTTAGTTCGTGCATACATTCGTTGCAACCATCTCAACTTCTGTTGCTTATCACCCATACTGGCCCACATTTCTCTTTTCCTTCTTAAACTGAGATACTCCGTAGCGAAGTCATGAAACTCATCTTCAATTGAAACTCCAGGAATTGAGTGCAGCTCATCCATCACCTCGCGAATACTACAACCTTCGCGATCCATATTCAAAGAAGTCGAATCACTCTTAGTCGACATACTCTCAAGTAGATGATTGCACCTTGACAGCAGCTGAACACCAATTCCAGCTGTTTTCTTCTTTCTACCTCGCACATCATAATGATCTTGTTCTTTTCTTTTGCCACCGCTTGTTGTGTTGCTGCTGTTAGACATATTTATCCCTCCAACCATTCGAGCCATGTCAGTCTGGAAATCTGGAATCACATCTTCCTCCAAATCACCACTGCCCTCTTACAAACCATCATGAGCAATGTCAGCATTGCTTGTACCAAGATCGAGATCACTACCAGCAGGTACACTTGATGAAGGAGCCCATGCATACGCTTCAGTTGCGACAATATTGGAATACATTCGGTCAAATTTATTCTTCAAAGATGGCTCAATACCGACATGTCTGAATTTTTTGGCTCCTTTAATTTCCTGCATTTAAATTAAATCAAGTAATGAAATATCAGACTACTAAAATTTTGGGGTTGAAATTTGACAACAATAAAAGAAATTGTTAGGATGACAAGGAATGTATCTGAATTTTTTGTTTCCACCACTCATCGCTAGCTGCAATTGTGCCTAACTCGCTATTCCAGCCAACACCAGTTTCAGAAACCAGCTTATTCCATATCCTCCAATCCTTTTTGCATCCATCCCATTTGTTTTTCAACTGTGTTTTAATGAATGCATGGCCAGTTTGTTCTTTGAATGATGTTATAAGAAATTTACACCCCTTTTTATCGAAATGAGTATTAGGTTTCATTCCCATATCAATTGCCTTAATGCATATATCACAAAATATAGGCAACATTTCCTTTGTCCAAGTAGCCTTATCAAAATATTCAAGACCTTCCATGATATCTTTTAACACATTTAACAAAAGTTTGAAATTAATAAATGATATGAATTACAAAAAAACAACAACAGTAAACCGTGGACTTAAACATTAATAAAACACTCAATGTTCAGCATTTACAAAAGCTGTGTGGTTAGCAACAAACACTAACCATGCATGTATTTGAATGAGAATGTTCATGTTAATTTGTAATGAAAACTAATTGCAACCCATTAATTTCAACTGTTCAGAAAACTCAGTTTTAGCCATGAGATAATTTTTGAATTATCAAGCAACACTTCATTGCCATCATGCTGTTTGGAAGCTAAAAACAGAGGGAAAAAAACAAACAGAACAAAATCTATTTCTACATTCAAAGAAACCCAGCTTTCTTTTGCAGCATGCAAACACAAAAAAAAACTCAAAATTCTGATTTTGACTGCACATGTAGAAATAAACATAATCCTACACGACATGCTAACATGGCACTCATTACAATTACAATAAACACACGCACAGTAAAGGCATCAACGGTTGTTCAAATAGAAACACTATCAATGTGCATAGCAAACATATCAGACCATGCAGAACAACACATAAATGAAATTTCAAAGCATGACATTGTTTCCAGTAAACAAATAATCCAGCAGCAATACTGTCAGCTGGTAGTAGACATAAAAAACGAAACCAGAACAAAGAACAGCAAACAAGCAGTATTTGATCATGCAGGTACACAGACATGCAATTTTTCATCTAAAAAATTGAAAATGAAGATAGAGATAAGGCAGGAACTTACCTCAGTCTATCTCTTTAGGTGTCCAAACTAGCACGGTTTTGCAGCTTTGTCCTGTAAACAGATACAATGGAGACCCAGAAGATAAAATAGATTTTGAGCTACAATTACTACAAAATTAACATGGGTAACACAATACACAGAAGCATCATAGAAAATGCAGGTTTTCAAGTAGAAAAAAATTAAAAACACATGCAAAGCAGAGGACAGGCAGAAGAAGCAATGAAATTTGCTATAAATTCAAAAAATTGGATGAAGGCACAGTAAATAGAACACAAGCAGCAACAACAATGAAATTTGTAGATCAATTCAACAATTGTAGTGTTAATAGTAATAGAGCATGCATCATCACAAACATGCAATGTTTCATATACAAAAAACGAAAATGAAGATGGAGATAAGGCAAAAACTGACCTCAGTCTTTGTCTTTGTTCTGCAAACTATCTCGGTGCTGCAACTTTGTTCTGCAAAAACAAAAACAATAGAGACCCATTACAGAAATTAGATTTTGAGCAACATGTGAAACAAAATTGACAAGGGGAACGCACAATACTTACTGGTATCTCACTCGTGGACCTTTCTCAGCACGAATCTCTTGGGGGTTTTCTGCAATTGTAAAAGTGGAGGGATAGATCGGTGAAGGTTTGTGTTTTTGATCTTCGTTGGGAAAGAATGGACAGAGGGGAAGAAGCTTGCTCCGGCATTGGTGGTTTTTTAGGGCAAAATAGAAATGGGGTTGTAGCAAGAGAAGAGAGAGGAGAACAGTTAGGGGAAGGAAATTGGGGTTTTAGTTCATCATTTACATTGATTTGCAACCGAAACAAGAAAAAAATTTGTGAGGTTGTGAGGACCGTAATTGACAATAGTTACTGGGAAAGTTTTGGTGGTGAGAGAGAAGTGAAATGCATGAAGGAACATAATAGGGAAATGTTGAAACCGGGTGTTATTGATCTGCAACAACCTTCCACCATCAATTTATTGGATTTTTTTTTGTGACCGTTGGGAAATTGAGAAAGAGGGACAGAGGACAGTTCAGAAAGTAATTGTAAAATTATCGGTGATGAAAGAGAGGAGAAACGCATGAAAAGCAATGTGTAATTGCTTTTCACTTTTTGCAATTGAACCGTAGTTTTCACTAGGACCCGCATACAAATAAATTGTGGTTCGTGGTTAACCAAACATAAATGACACTGCTTTTTTTTCAACCGCAACCGCACCAGCATATCCAAACACCATCTAAGTGGGGAGCTGGCAGATGGTCAACCACAGCTCTTAGCAAAATTAATTAAAAACTGAAAAAATTCAAAATTTCTTAAAAATACAATTGAATCACAATGCTAATCACCTAAATCAATTTAAAACATTAGAGAGTTTAAATATCACATTTATCACGCACGGGCCATCCTTACCATGTCCACGAACATATCCTTACCCCAAGTTTCCCTGCAGGTGAACCACCTGCTGACCACACAAAATCTATACCCAAAGGTTCGAGTCGACAAACCTAACCATTGACCCAGGGCTAACCAGCTTCCACATGGGGCGGGAATAAAAGGCGGGAAATTCCACTTCACCCCAAAACACGAACCTCAAAAGCGCAAATAAATAAAATAACGAAAAAACCTAGATAAATTAGCATGCGTGCGTGCGTGTGTGAGTGTATATATATATATATCCCTAAACTTCCAAACCTGCCCTTAGCCCCCTCATTCTACTGTCTTTGAAAGTCGCTTCCAAAAATCCAAACACGCTCTCTCTCTAGAAAAAAGAAAAGAAAAGTTGGTAACCCTCGATCTGAGAGAAAGAGAAGAGCAAATTTCTCATGGCGAAACCTTCGAAGCAGCAAACATCATCTGATGAGGCGATGTCTTCGGAGGAAGAGCCAATTAACGAGCAGGTCAGCGAAGAGGAAGATGAGGAGGAGATCGAAGCGGTGGCTCGCTCAGCTGACTCCGATGAAGATGAGGCCGCCGGAGATGCTGAAGGAGACGACGTCGAAGGCGACGAGGCTGACGAGGTAGTTTTACGGTCTTGCCACTGGAAATGGTTGAAAGTTTGTTATATGTTTGGATCTAGTTAGGGTTTTGGTGTTTCAAGGATTTTATGGGGCAGTGTTAGGTTTAACATTTATTTGTTTCTGAGAATCTTGTAGAGTACATGGCTTGTTTTTCTGTTTGGTGTTTTGGTGTTTTTTTTTTATAGCGAAGGAGACTTGCAAAATTAGTTAAATTAGGCTCGAAAAGGTGGAGGTGCTGAGAAATTAGTCATGTAATGCGATGACGCGAATAGGTGATTTTGTGTTTATGTTGTGATAACACTGTGTTAATGGGTTGCTGGAAAAACTGAAGGAAATCAAGTGAATTAGGAGAGTTGGTATTTTTTAATTAAATTACTTAGATTCACGTGCATTGTTTTTCCCAGGCCTTTTTTGGGAGAGATTCCTAGATTCAATGATGGCTCTTTGGTTATTGATTATTCTGAAGTTGTTGTTAACTGTATCATGGCGTGTACTTTTGAAATGAGTTTGAAGATGTTTTTTTTTTGGATTTTTTTGAACTGCAGGAAGTAACCAACAATGAAATTAGCAAGCGTGAAAGGGAGAGACTCAAAGAAATGCAGAAATTGAAGAAACACAAGATTCAGGAGATACTGGATCAACAAAATGCTGCTATAGATGCTGATATGGTATGTTTGTTTTACAAGACTACTCAATGTATATCTGTTGCATGTAGTATATGGAAAAAAATGTTGGATAAGTTTACTTAAGTTAGTTTAATTGCAGAATAACAAGGGGAAGGGGCGCTTGCAGTATTTGCTGCAGCAAACTGAGTTGTTTGCTCATTTTGCTAAACATGATCAATCATCATCCCAGAAGAAGGCTAAGGGAAGGTATACCTGTTGTTTGTAGAAGATCCCTTCTCAAAAGAATTCATTTTGTTTTTTGACAGGAAGAGCAAGAGCAAGAGCTAATCATTGAGATTCTGGGCTATCTGAACACATACTTTGTGAAACTTATATACTGTAGTTGCTTGATTCAGTACTTTTTTTGATGCTATACTTGTTGGAAATTCATCTAACAAACTAGTGTATGTTGTTAATTGCTTGCTGGAAACTTTTCCCTATTTGAGTATAAGTATCGATGATGCATTAGTCATTTAACTGTGTTTTAATAAGATTCATGATTTATTTCAGAGATTTTATTGCAAAAAGGACTTTGTGAAAATCACAGAAGGCTAGGTTTTGGATGTCAGTCCAAGTAGTACTGGAATGGTGTTGATGGGCTGATGCACATATTCTTGCCTTAATTAGCAAATAAAAAGCTGGGATTTGGAGAGAAGGGCATGCATCAATATGTAGCAGACTGTGATTTTCATTAATTTATCATGATAGTTTACTGAGATCATGAGTTTAATAATTGGACTTATCAAGCTGGGCAAAGATTGTTTAGACGTGCATTTCAAGCCTACTCTACTTTTTCATGCAACTCTTGCAGGAACCTTGATTTGCTTAGAGTGGACTGAACTGCTTTTATGCTCTGAATTCACCATGCATGCTTGTTGGCAAGGTTATGAATACCGGTCATGCCTCAATGCTTCTAACTGTGATATACTTTGGTTTCATAATTTAATCTAGGGGTCGGCATGCCTCAAAAGTAACCGAGGAGGAGGAAGATGAAGAATGCTTGAAGGAGGAAGAAGATGGTATATCAGGAAACACACGGCTGGTGACACAGCCATCATGTAAGGGACCTTATACATGTTTTTTTTTTATGCAAGCATGCATGCTTACACACACATGCATCTCTCTGACTGACTGTTAGATTAAGTATTTTGTAATTTTGTACGTTATTGATTTGGGTCCAAATACATTCCCCAGGCTGTTTGCATTCATACACTTTCGTTATATTATGTATCACTGCATTTGAGTTATGGATTCGCTAATATTCCATCTTTTGTTTGCTGGCTCATTGCTATTTCTTTCTTATTCCATCATTTGCTAAGCAAATGAGATGGTCCACATTAATGGTGAAAAGATTTTTAACCTGACTGTCCATCCTTAACTTATATGTAACAAAATTAATGTTAGCTGAAGAATAGCATGCATCATTGTTGATGGGTGTCTGTTTAATTACATATTCTCATAACACCAAAGTATTTTCATTGATGTGAATGTTTTGGGGTAGCTTGATCTTGGTGGCTTAAGATTTATTTTTATTCTTTTCTGCAGGTATTCAAGGAAAGATGAGGGATTACCAACTTGCTGGATTGAACTGGCTTATAAGACTGTATGAGAATGGTATAAACGGAATTCTTGCAGATGAAATGGTATGCACTAAATAAGACATGGTCTTGGCGTTATCCTAATTTAAAAGTGCTTTTGGTTTTGTTTTCTAGAGTCTCAAGTAATTCTGTATTGTAGTTTTTTGTGCTATTAATATCATCATTTTTCAATCCAGGGTCTTGGCAAAACCTTACAAACAATCTCTTTAATGGGCTACTTGCATGAATTCAGAGGAATCACTGGTCCTCATATGGTAGTGGCTCCAAAATCTACACTTGGTAACTGGATGAATGAAATTCGTCGTTTTTGTCCAGTTTTACGTGCCGTCAAGTTTCTTGGCAATCCTGATGAAAGAGTAAGTTGCTTTAGCTTTAAGTATAGTCTAGTAATAGTTTTTGCTGCATGTGTTTTTTTTTTTAATTTCTATGCATGCATTAGTTGATAATTCTATACTGCATATGGTCTTTTTTTGGTGTTTTTGCCAGAAACATATACGTGAAGAGTTGCTGGCTGCTGGGAAATTTGATGTTTGTGTTACAAGCTTTGAAATGGCCATCAAAGAGAAGTCCACCTTGCGTCGCTTCAGTTGGCGGTATATTATCATTGATGAAGCTCATCGGATTAAGAATGAAAATTCTCTCCTTTCAAAAACAATGAGGCTTTATAACACTAACTACCGCCTCCTCATTACTGGAACTCCACTTCAGGTATTTGTTTGGATCTGCAAGGACATTGAAAGTTGCCAAGTTGGACCATACTGTAGATTTGGTTTACTTCATTGAGATTGACAAAATGTTGAGTGGTCATGAGGCTGCACAGAAATTTACTGTTTTTGTGTGCTATCTTCTGATTGCAATTACATCAAAACATTCTGTATAGTTTCTCTTACATAAATATAATGTTATCTTATATTTTTTATGTGCAGAACAATCTTCATGAACTTTGGGCTCTTCTCAACTTTCTTCTGCCAGAGATTTTTAGCTCAGCTGAAACTTTTGATGAATGGTTTCAAATTTCTGGTGAAAATGACCAGCAGGAAGTTGTTCAACAACTGCACAAGGTAAGGAATTACCTTCATATGTTGAGCCTTGAAGGAAATCAAATGTATTGGAAAAATATTTGGATTCTATTTATTTTGCCACAATTAGTAGCCATCTGATATGTTATCTCCATGGATTTTGCATTTCCAAGGTCCTTCGGCCATTTCTTCTCCGAAGATTGAAATCAGATGTTGAGAAAGGTTTGCCTCCCAAAAAGGAAACCATACTGAAGGTTGGCATGTCCCAGATGCAGAAACAGTACTACAAGGCTTTGTTGCAGAAAGATCTTGAAGTTGTAAATGCTGGTGGAGAACGTAAGCGTCTTTTGAACATAGCAATGCAGCTCCGAAAATGCTGTAACCATCCATATCTTTTCCAGGGTGCTGAACCTGGTCCACCATACTCCACAGGAGACCATCTTGTTACCAATGCTGGTAAGCCTCACCTTCTGGCGGATATGGAGTTTATTGATGTTTTTGTGCTCATAAGTTTGTAGCAGAAATTGGTCATGTTTTCTTCCTTTTCCAGGTAAGATGGTTTTGTTGGATAAGTTGCTTCCTAAGCTCAAAGAGAGGGATTCCAGGGTCTTAATTTTTTCACAGGTAAGTTGTTCATAGCTACTGTTGGCTGGATGGCTAAGATTATTAATCTGTGTACACTAACATTTGAAATGCCCCTCTGCAGTCTCTAGGCTTTTATGTTATAGTTCAATTACCTTATTACTGATCTCATGGTTGGTTCTGCCTTTAATGCAGATGACAAGGTTGCTTGACATTCTTGAAGACTATTTGATGTTTCGTGGGTATCTGTATTGTCGGATTGATGGAAATACCGGTGGAGAAGATCGTGACGCGTCCATCGATGCCTTTAACAAGCCAGGAAGTGAGAAATTTTGCTTCTTGTTGTCAACAAGAGCTGGGGGACTGGGTATTAATCTTGCCACTGCAGATGTTGTCATTCTTTATGACAGTGATTGGTGAGGCTCCTTTTCAATCTCTCTCATTGCGCTGCTGCTGCCTTTTTTTTTTTTGTTTCTTGTTAAGGTTGTTGATGCGGCTCTTATTCTAGGAACCCACAAGTTGATTTACAAGCTCAGGACCGTGCTCATAGGATTGGTCAAAAGAAAGAAGTCCAAGTGTTCCGTTTTTGCACGGAGGTTTGCATTTGATCTTTGATGTGCTCAGGTAGAAGCCAAGCTATGCTAATTTTAATTCTCATTATGGTTGATTGTGAAACAGTATACAATTGAGGAAAAAGTGATTGAGAGGGCTTATAAGAAGCTTGCACTTGATGCCTTGGTTATCCAACAAGGAAGATTGGCGGAGCAGAAAAGTAGGTTGCATTTTCATTTTGAGCACTAAACAGTATTGGTGGCTAAAATTTTGCATGCGTGACATTTTTATGCCTTTTTCTTTCATGCAGCTGTTAATAAAGATGAGCTGCTTCAAATGGTGAGGTTTGGGGCTGAAATGGTTTTCAGCTCTAAGGATAGTACCATTACAGATGAGGACATTGACAGAATCATTGCTAAGGGAGAAGAGGCAACAGCTGAGCTTGATGCCAAGATGAAGAAGTTTACAGAAGATGCAATCAAGTTTAAAATGGATGACAGTATGTGAATCCACACAGATTGAGATTTTGACTGTTCGTGTATTTATTTGCTTGGTGATTTGAATGCTAGTGTACATGTAATAGTGCTGATATTTTTTCTGATTTCTGGCAGCTGCTGAATTATATGATTTTGATGACGATAAGGTAGGTGCAATCCTTCCATTCTTCTTAGGCAATGGAGGATATTCTGTTTGATCTCCATTTTTTTAGTAGTAGTTTGAGGCTTGCTTTCATTACCTTATGTTCTCAGTGCCTCTATTTTGATTCTTATTGATGAAGGATGAGAACAAGTTTGACTTCAAGAAAATTGTCAGTGAGAACTGGATTGAACCTCCAAAGAGGGAGCGGAAGCGCAAGTAATGCTCCCCTTTACTTTCTTCCTTTATCTTTTGAGATTGAAGCATATTGGTTCAGCATTATATGACACATTTTTCTTCTTTGCAATCTTTTCTTTGATCAGTTACTCAGAATCCGAATACTTCAAGCAAACAATGCGCCAGGGTGGTCCAGCAAAACCAAAAGAACCTCGAATTCCTCGCATGCCTCAATTGTAAGTGCTTCTCAAACTCGCTGCTTTTGCTTCGGAATGGATATGAATTTTGAGATCCTGTGTTTGAATGTTCTTGTCTGCTGTTTTCAGGCATGATTTCCAGTTTTTCAACACACAAAGGCTTAGTGAGCTGTATGAAAAAGAAGTACGCTACCTCATGGTGGGTGATGCCATTGATCTCACAAGTTTTAATTCTGCCTTATCTAGTTGTGCTTTCAGAGGTACTTGTGCATCTTACTTATTGGGTTGCTTATCACAATTTCAGCAAGCACATCAAAAGAATCAACTGAAAGATACAATTGAGGTGGATGAACCTGAAGGTACTTTATCTCAGTAGCTCCCAGTTTTGTCCTCATTTTGTTTTTTCATGTCATTTTACTAATCATTGACTGATTATTGGATATATAGAGACTGGAGATCCATTGACTGCTGAGGAACTCGAAGAAAAAGAACGGCTTTTGGAAGAGGTGAATGCAATTTCAAGTGTTGATTGAATAATTATGGGTCTCTTTACTTACAATTCATTGTATAATTTCAGGGATTTTCCTCGTGGAGTAGAAGAGACTTCAATACCTTTATTAGGGCTTGCGAGAAATATGGTCGGAATGACATAAGAAGTATTGCTACTGAAATGGAAGGGAAAACAGAGGAGGAAGTTGAAAGATATGCTAAAGTTTTCAAAGAGAGATACAAAGAGTTAAATGGTAAGTGATGCCAGATTGTGTGCTGTTCTTATTTTTCCTCAGATGTTGTTTATTAGTGGCTGTTGATAAAGTTCTCCTGGATTGAACATCATGCCTGTTAAAGTGGGGTCATATGGCATTATTGGGTGCAAGGGTCCTCTGGTAACAGAACTGGCACCAGCATTCTATGTATGCAAAACAAAACACCTGGAAATTGCTCATTTGGTTGCGATAACATATTATTTGGATGTTTCACATTTTTTTGTCTGCATGTACTGGTTGTTTTATCCTGGTCGCCTGTGTGTGAAACAGCTGTCAAAACCATGTTTGATTGTTACTGGTTGTAGATGGGTCTGGTTTTGGTTGGGTTTCTTTTGTTGGGTAACTTGAATTTTGTTAGTTTATTAGACCTTGAAAAGGATTAAACTATCATTCATTTTCTTTTTTATTGTGGCATATGTATAGATTATGATAGGATCATTAAGAACATTGAAAGAGGGGAGGCCAGAATTTCTCGTAAAGATGAGATCATGAAAGCAATAGGGAAGAAGCTGGATCGCTACAAGAATCCTTGGCTTGAATTGAAGATCCAGTACGGTCAGAACAAAGGGAAGTTGTACAATGAAGAATGCGATCGTTTCATGGTGCAGTATTCTCTTTTCTTTATTTGTAGTAATGTCATACAAGCTGCTTGTTTATTTCCTTGAATTTTAAACATCTAGTGATGTTAAATGACCTTTTTGCAACACATAGATATGCATGGTTCACAAGCTTGGATATGGGAACTGGGATGAGCTGAAAGCGGCGTTCCGTACATCGGCTTTGTTTCGTTTTGATTGGTTTGTAAAGTCTCGTACAACTCAAGAACTTGCAAGGAGATGTGATACCTTAATTCGGTTGGTGGAGAAGGAAAACCAAGAATATGACGAGAGGGAGAGACAGGCTCGTAAAGAAAAGAAGCTTGCCAAGGTTCTATTTATGATCCTCACTATCCAACCTTACCCACCAAAATCACATGCATTTGCATGCCGGGTTTATCATTTATTGTCCTTTTTCTTACACTTCATGTTGGGTTTGCATGATTTATGTGGTTGGGTCATCTTTAATCATTCATGCCAAAACTCTTTATGTTTATCATATACAGCAGAGCATGACCCCGTCCAAGCGTTCCATGGGAAGACAGACCGACAGCCCTCCTTCCCTAAAGAAGCGGAAACAGTTATCAATGGATGATTACCCAAACATGGCAAGTTTCAATCCGCCATCAATTCTTTTTTTTTAATTTCTTTTTTCTTTTGAGAGGCGCAGTGTGGATAAAATTGTACCTGATTTTGTTTTGCAGGGAAAAAGGAAGAAGTGATTTAAGTTTATTATAGGATTTTTTTAGGGGGTACAAACTTATACAAGTATCATGGTGAGTACCCCTCTTTTTGTTAATCACAACAGCCCATGGTCTTTTCTTGTGGAGAAGGCCACTAACAAATTATTAGATCTCAACTGTTGCACTATTTTTATCTATTGCAGTTGGATGTTAGGAGGCTCTCTAATGAAAATTTATTGGGTGAACGGTTTAGATTTCCCTGATGAAAGATGGATCTGCTCTCATATGTTTGATGTGTTGATCTGAATTTTGAAGCTGCAAAAGGTTCATGTGCTAATCTGACATACTTGCAAAAATTACAGTGGTGCCGCGCCCCCCCCCCTGTTTTCAGCAGAAGTTGACAGAACAATAGTTGTCCACATGAAACGCTTTTACCAGCACATAAGTGGCCATACGTCCAGGGATCCTAAACCTTTAGCAGGAAGTAAAATCTGTTTTCATCATAGGTTATTATATGTTTTTTTTAGTAACGGGTAGTAAATTTGAATGTAGGGAGGCGCCTCATTTTTCTGGAGGTACTGTAGTCTCAAATTGGCGACTTTTGCAAATTATTTTTTGCTTGCAAGTTCTAACTTTTCTTGAACAGTCTGGTTTGGTTGTCTGTTGTGCCCGGGTTGAAGGAAAACATCACAAGCAGTTAGAGGCATCAGAATGCTCTCCAGAACGGTTGCGGTGAAGTTCAATCCCATAAACCACCATTTCCACATCTATAAACCGCTTCTCCACCTTTTGTCAGTAACACTTGGGCAGGATTATGCAACACTTTTCTTAATGTCTGAGATAATCCACTCCAGAACCCATAAGCCGGTTTTCAGGGAAGAAGAGAACACCTTTACAATTCCAAAGGAGGACGTGAAATCATTGTGATTGAATACTTGTAATTCCAGAGGCTCGGAACTGGTGTCTTGGTGCTCGGAGTTTGAACGCGTGTGAAACTGACAGGAAATTTGTTGTACGGCGCCTGCATCAATTTGTTGATGCTTTTAGTAACGCTAGAGATTCTGGGAATTCGTCAAGGGCCATCTTTAATTAACATTAACAATGCCGCTTTTACTGTTGCATTTTTTGTTTTTTACTTCAGACTTGCTGAATTGAAACAATGAAATTATAATTTGGCCTTTTTCAACTAAAAAAATTGGCCTCTGCGGTGGGGATAACAAAACTCTTTTTTACACAATAAAATAACTAATCGGAGAAAAAAAAAAACTTTAAACAGTTGCATAAACTTTGGACTCTCACTTAGGATTGCATATTAAGCTTATCTACGAGATCTTTTGTCTTTTATCTATGTTTTGTTTTCTTCTAATTTTTTAATTGGATTAAGGGTAACTTGATATTTTAATAGAGATAAAATTTTGGCTTTACTGAAGTGAAGAAGAAGGGGTGGGCCCTCCGAGTGTTATATTTTGGCCGAGTTTACCGTACTTATGTGATCGTCATATTTTGTTACGTTCCATCGCTGTTACGCTAGAAAAAAAAAAGGTTCCACACAAGCTCTCGTTCTGCGGCGTTATGGCGGGACCGATAGGAGATTGGCGCCGGGTGTCGATAGGGCCAAATCTGCAGGGGTTATAAAAATATATAGAAACAACCCCCGAAGGGAACTAAACAGGAACAAGAAGGATCCATCGAAGAAGATCCTTCTTCTTCTCTCTTTTCAAAAGAAAAGGAGAATCCTGACAAAATCAAACAGAAAAGATCCAAGTGAACGAAGAAAAAAAAAACAAAGGATGAATTTCATTTTGATATGCTATAAAAATAGACTTGTTCATGAAACTTTGAAAATCAAAAAATATTTATATGATTTAATAAAATATAGGGTTAATTTGAATTAATTTTTTTGTTTTCTTCATTGTGTATTTTTTTATTAACAGGTTTACATTCATATTGACAATAGTGTATCAAATAAATATAATCTGATCTGATTTGAGTAATTAGATCTTAACTATAAATTTATTTATATTTATTCCTGTGGTTTGGTTTTTTTTTTCTTCATTCAAATGAAATGATAAGTTTATTGGATTTTCTACGATACAAAAGTTTTTTTTTTGGAAAACAAATATAAATGTATTGAATGTATTGTTATATACTTATATTAGAAAAATATATAAAAATAAATATTTACATTTTTTAAATTTTTTTCAATTTTAAATATAAGAATAGATAACATATTAAATATAAGAATAAATAGCATAAGAGATAAGAGATAATCTATAAATTTTGACTTTATTAAACTTTATCTATACTTTATTTAAATTTAACTTTATTTATTTTTTTTATTTGAATGAATTAGAAATTTTTCTATTTCGTTTCATGTTCATTTCTTGTTAGTTTAATGTTTTGATTGTATCGTACCATTCAATATTTTTATTTATTTTCTTTGATTTATTTTAATTTTTGATTTCGATTCTATCTATATAACCTAATTATTTGTAAAAAATTGTTGGCGTGTTTTAATTTATTTAATATTAAAAAATTATTGGCGAGTTTTAATCACGTGGGTGTGCTCATGCATGGTGCATTTTCCAGTGCTTACATGACTAATTTCTCAGCTCCACCACCCTTTTCGAGCCTAATTTAACTAATCTTGCAAGTCTCATTCGCTATATAAAAAAAAAAAAAAACCAAAACACCTAACAGAAAAACAAGCCATCTATATGTACTCTACAAGATTCCCAGTAACATATAAATGTTAAACCTAGCCCTGCCCCATAAAATCCTTGAAACACCAAAACCCTAACTAGATCAAAACACATAACAAACTTTCAACCATTTCCAGTGGCAAGACTGTAAAACTACCTCGTCAGCCTCGTCGCCTTCGCCGTCGTCTCCTTCAGCATCTCCGGCGGCCTCATCTTCATCGGAGTCAGCTGAGCGAGCCACCGCTTCGAGCTCCTCCTCATCTTCCTCTTCTTCATTCTGCTCGTTAATTGGCTCTTCATCCGAAGACATCGCCTCATCAGATGATGTTTCCTGCTTCGAGGGTTTCGCCATGAGAAATTTGCTCTCCTCTTTTCTCTCGGATCGAGGGTTACCAACTTTTCTTTTCTTTTCAAGAGAGGAGTGTGTTTGGATTTTGGAACGTATTTGAGAATAAATGTTATTTTTTAAAATATTTTTTATTTGAAAATATATTAAAATAATATTTTTTTAATTTTTAAAAATTATTTTTAATGTTAATATAGTTAAAAAATTATTA